>Ga0207958_1000021_pt1 | contig 57623 bp, 51 predicted proteins | sample CryBogCBH27Jul07_FD_184606 | JGI IMG/M metagenome (GOLD analysis project Ga0207958, IMG submission 184606) | Freshwater microbial communities from Crystal Bog, Wisconsin, USA - CBH27Jul07 (SPAdes) (version 2) | ecosystem: Environmental > Aquatic > Freshwater > Lake | place: Crystal Bog... | reverse complement strand
CAGATCAGCAAACCGGTGGTGACCTATGGATTTCGCCCCGAGGCTGATGTCAGGGCCGTAGAGGTTCGCCGTGAGGGGCTCCAGAGCACATTTACGGTGGAAACGCGGCGCGGTGGGCGCTTTGAGGTGACGCTCAATCTTCCGGGGCAGCACAATATCCTCAACGCGCTCTCCATTATCGCCATTGCAGAAGAGCTGGGGATTACGCCTGACGTGATTCGTCGGGCATTAAGCCAATTCAAGGGGATCGGGCGTCGGTTTCAGCAAAATGGCCAGATCGCCTATCAGGGGGGGCATCTCACGCTCGTCGATGACTATGGGCATCACCCGCGGGAAATTGAGGCCACCCTGGATTCAGCCCGTCAGTCGTTTCCTGGGCGGCGCCTGGTGATGGTCTTTCAGCCTCACCGATATACCCGCACGCGGGATCTTTTCGAGGACTTTGTCCAGATTCTCTCCAAGACCGATGTACTCATCTTGTGCGAGGTCTATGCCGCGGGCGAGAAGCCAATCGCCGGCGCAGAGGGTCGCTCACTGACTCGAGCGATCCGGATGCGCGGCCAGATTGAACCGGTCTTCCTCGCTGAAGTTGTCGAGCTGCCAGAGTTGCTGGCGGGCATCGTCGAACCGGGTGATGTGATTTTGACGCTTGGAGCTGGAAATATCGGTGCTGTGGCGCTCGACCTCCCCAACACGCTGGGCGGGATTCTTTCTCCGGGGGAGCGGCGGTGAACGAGCCCCGGGATCTTCTCGGGGATAGCCTTCCGCTTCAGGGCCGTCTGCTGACCAATGAGTCGATGGTTTCCCACAACTCCTGGCGGGCCGGTGGCAAGGCGGATCGCTTTTATTTGCCTGAAAATCTTGAAGATCTCTGCCGGTTTCTGAAAAGACTCCCCGAGGAGGAGCCCCTGCTATGGCTTGGGCTTGGCAGTAATTTGCTAATTCGCGACGGAGGAATCCGGGGTACGGTTCTTTGTACCCTGAATCGGCTGAAACGACTTGAATTGCACGAAGGTCACGTGATTCGGGTCGAGGCTGGCGTACCTTGTGCCCATGTTGCCAAGTTCAGCGCCGAAAAAGGATTGGTGGGTGCTGAATTTCTTGCAGGCATCCCCGGCACTATGGGTGGAGCCTTGGCGATGAATGCAGGGGCCTTTGGGGGGGAAACCTGGTCCAAGGTTCTTGAAGTCTCCACCGTGGATCGGAGAGGGATACTTCGCCAAAGAACCCCCGAAGCTTTTAGCGTGGGTTACCGAAGCGTGAAAGGACCCGAAGGGGAATGGTTCGTTGGGGCAGACCTTCAGTTGGCTGAAGGCGATGTGGAGGCTTCTCGCACCAAAATAAAAGGATTGCTCGCCCAACGGGCAGCCACGCAACCCACCAATCTCCCCAGTTGTGGTTCGGTCTTCAGGAACCCCCCGGGTGATCATGCGGCCCGTTTGATTGAGGCCTGTGGCCTCAAGGGTTACCGGATGGGGGATGCGCAGGTCTCCGAAAAACACGCGAATTTTATAGTCAATCTGGGAGCTGCGAAGGCTTCCGATATCGAGGCATTGATGTTGCATGTGAAAGGCACAGTTCGAGAGGTCCATGGCGTTGATCTGGTGCCGGAGGTGAGAATCGTGGGAAGTGCGACCGAGGGGGCATCAGCATGAAAAAGAAGGCAGATACGGCGGCAAGTTTTGGGCGGGTTGCCGTCCTGATGGGAGGGAGCGCGGCTGAGCGCGAGGTGTCCCTGAAGAGTGGCAAAGCAGTTTTAGAGGCCCTGATGAGTCGAGGCGTCGAGGCGGAAGGATTCGATGTCGGTCGCGACATGATTGCCCCCTTGTTGCAGGATTCTCGGGGATTTGATCGAGTCTTCAATATTATCCATGGGCGCGGTGGCGAGGATGGTGTTCTTCAGGGAGCACTTGAAACGCTGGGTCTCCCGTATACCGGCAGTGGCGTCCTCGCCTCTGCATTGAGCATGGATAAATTACGCACCAAATTATGCTGGATGGGTGCCGGATTACCTACGCCGCGCTGGATGCTGCTTAAAACGGAGGCTGATCTTGAGCGTTGCCGCGATGAATTGGGTTTTCCCGTAATTATCAAGCCCGCGCAGGAAGGCTCGAGTATTGGAATGAGCCGAGCGGATAATTTTGTTGATCTTAAGGAGGCATGGCGGGCCGCATCGTTATATAATTGTGACGTGTTTGCGGAAACTTGGATCACCGGAACGGAATACACCGCCGGAATCCTGGAAGAAATGCCGCTTCCCCTAATTCGACTGGAAACGCCGCACGTCTTTTATGACTTCGACGCCAAGTATCGCGCCGAGACGACTCAATATCACTGTCCCTGTGGATTGCCTCCTGAAGCGGAGGAGGAGATCCAGTCCCTGGCCCAAAGGGCCTGCCAAATCGTCGGTGTGCTCGGTTGGGCGAGAGTCGACCTGATGATAGACGCAGCCGGCAAGCCTTGGTTGATTGAGGTCAACACCGTTCCAGGCATGACGGACCACAGTCTTGTCCCGATGGCGGCTCGTGAGGCAGGGATCAGCTTTGACGAGTTGGTCTGGCGTATCCTCGAAACCAGTTTTCAGCGGGGATAGCCGATATGGCCAGAGTGCGCCGGTATCAGCGTAAATCCACGATTCGCCCGCTCCGGGTGGTGGTGGTTGCCCTGATGGCCTTGAGCGTTCTCGGTGTGATTTACGAGCGTGATGCGGCGATTCGCGCGTTTGATCGGTGGACCCCTATCCGCTATGTCCGGATTGAAGGGGCCTTTGAAGGGTTGGAGCCGCAGCAATTTGAGTCTGCGATTCGTCCGATGGTGCAGGGAAGTTTTCTCACCACCAGCCTCTCTACCCTTGAGGCCGCCGCGCGCGAGGTCCCTTGGGTGGGGGATGTGACCGTCAGTCGGGTCTGGCCGGATACCTTGGTATTCACCCTGGACGAGCTCGATCCGGTGGCCCGGTGGGGTGATCGGCAGTTGATTTCATCCACCGCGAAGGTCTTCAATCGACCGGCATCAAAGGTCGATTTTGATCATTTGCCGATCCTGAAAGGACCGGTTGGGCGGGAACGGGAAGTGCTGGCGATGCGGGAGCAGCTAGACCAGAAGTTTGCTGCTGCAGGAACTCATGTCGTCAAGCTCAGTTTGAGTGAGCGTCTGGCGTGGAACGCGACCCTCGCGAGCGGACTTGAAATTACCTACGGCAATTTGTCGCCTGCGGAATCGACAGAGCGCTTACTGGAGTTGCTGCCGCATTTGCAGGCGCAACATCAGGCCGAAATTAAGACCGTAGATTTGCGCTATCCGCGCGGGTTTGCGATTAGCTGGAAAGTGCAGCCCACGGGGGTAGCTCCGGGATCGGCCGCGTCAGACGGGCATGGCTAGGGGCAATGGGCATGCAGGAAAAAATAAACAAAGCATTCGGGGGCGGGCGCTCAATACATGGCTAAGAAATCTGATCGAAATCTGATCGTTGGATTGGACATCGGGACCTCCAAGGTGGCCTGCATCGTCGGTGAGATCAACCTCGATGGGGATATCGAGGTGGTGGGCCTCGGTACCCATGCATCCAAGGGATTGAAAAAAGGGGTGGTGGTCAATCTCGAAAGCACCGTGCAGTCGATTCAGCGAGCGGTTGATGAGGCTGAGCTTATGGCAGGTTGCCGGATTAACTCCGTTTATGCGGGTATCGCTGGCAGCCACATCATCAGCATGAATTCGCATGGCATCGTAGCCATCAAGGACAAGGAAGTGACCCAGGGGGATGTCGATCGAGTGATCGACTCGGCCCGCGCCGTGGCTATCCCTGCAGATCAGAAGATCCTTCATATCCTCCCCCAGGAGTATGTGATCGACCGTCAGGAAGGCATCAAGGAGCCCGTCGGAATGTCGGGCATCCGACTGGAAGCGCGCGTTCATATTGTGACCGGTGCCGTGAGTGCGGCTCAGAATATCGTCAAGTGCATTCGTCGGTGTGGGCTTGAAGTTGAAGACATCATTCTGGAACAGCTGGCCTCCAGTGCGGCCGTACTGACTGATGATGAAAAGGATCTAGGCGTTTGCCTCGTCGATATCGGCGGGGGAACTACGGATATTGCCGTCTTCACGGATGGAGCCATTCGCCATACGGCCGTGATACCGATTGCGGGTGATCAGGTCACGAATGATATTGCCGTTGCGCTCAGGACCCCGACCCAGTTTGCCGAGGAGATCAAGATCAAGCACGCTTGCGCGCTTGCGCAGTTGGCCAGTCTTGAGGATCTGATTGAGGTTCCCAGCATCGGGGAACGGCCGATTCGACAAATTTCGAGGCTCAACCTTGCGGAAATCGTGGAGCCCCGCTACGAGGAGTTGCTGCTTCTCGTTCAGGCGGAACTCCGCCGCAGCGGGTTTGAAGATTTGATTGCTGCGGGCATCGTGCTCAGCGGCGGTAGTGCTCAGGTCGAGGGGCTGACGGAATTGGCTGAAGAGATTTTTCATGTACCGGTACGGATCGGCATGCCGCAGGTCATTACCGGTTTGAATGAAGTGGTTCGTAATTCCGCCTATGCAACCGGGGCGGGTTTGTTGATGTTTGGACGGCAGCAACACCAGCATGGAGAGCATTTCGGGTCCGTGGGGCCGGGATTCCGGGGGATGTGGAATCGCATGAAGACGTGGTTCTCTGGACATTTTTGATATAACAGTTCAATCAGGGGTGGTGAAATGAAATTTGAAATCGTGGATTCCTATAGTCAAAACGCCGTGATCAAGGTGGTCGGCGTCGGTGGTGGTGGCGGAAATGCGGTCAACCACATGGTCAGTAGCAATGTCGATGGGGTCGACTTCATCTGTGCGAACACGGATGCTCAGGCACTGAAGAGCCTTGGAGCGCGTTCGGTGATTCAGCTTGGAACGGCTCTGACCAAGGGATTGGGAGCGGGTGCAAACCCGGAGATCGGTCGTCAGGCGGCACTCGATGACCGGGATCGGATCCTCGAAGTCCTTGAAGGGGCAGATATGGTCTTCATCACCGCAGGCATGGGGGGTGGTACCGGAACGGGCGCCGCTCCAGTGATCGCGGAAATCGCCAAGGAAGCCGGCATCCTGACCGTTGCGGTCGTCACCAAGCCTTTCGCCTTTGAAGGCAAGCGCCGTAAAGAGCTGGCCGAAAAGGGCATCGATGAGCTCAGCCAGTTCGTCGACTCGTTGATCACGATTCCGAACGAAAAGCTCCTGCCGGTGCTGGGTCGTGATGTTTCCCTGATGAAGGCCTTTGCTGCAGCCAATGACGTGCTCTTGGGCGCGGTTCAGGGGATTGCGGATCTGATCACCCGTCCGGGCCTGATCAACGTCGACTTCGCTGACGTCCGGACCATTATGTCCGAGATGGGGCTGGCCATGATGGGTACGGGCGTGGGTCATGGTGAAAACCGGGCTCGTGAAGCTGCCGAGGCGGCGATCGCCAGCCCGCTTCTTGAAGACATTAACTTGCAGGGTGCTCGCGGCATCCTCGTCAACATCACGGGTGGCATGGATATGGCCATCGGCGAGTTCGACGAAGTGGGTAATGTGGTGCGTGAATTCGCGTCGGATGATGCGGCCGTTGTGATTGGTACGGTCATCGATCCGGATCTTCACGATGAAATCCGTGTGACTGTCGTTGCGACGGGTCTCTCGGGTGCGCGTGCTGCAAGCGAACCAAAGCTCACGATCGTCCACAAGAACACCGGCGAAATCGACTACACCGAGATGACACGTCGTCCGGCGGTTGCGCGAAAGCATTCGCAATTGGAACCCCGCGCCGAATCCAAAAAAGAGCGCGAAATGGATCTCGAATATCTCGACATCCCCGCCTTCCTCCGTCGTCAAGCGGACTAGGCACCCCTGACCGGGCCGCCTGATGGCGGCCCGGTGGTCCCGGTTCTGGCCCTCCAAGGGGGGGGGAGCAGGCCCGGAAACGCAAACGTGATCTGGAGAACCCGGATGATCAGGCAAAGAACCCTGAAGAACATCATCAAGGCCACCGGCGTCGGACTTCATACCGGCGAAAAGGTGTATCTGTCCCTGAGGCCCGCGGCCCCCAATACCGGCATCGTCTTCCGCCGGGTTGACCTTCCTGAACCCGTCGACATTCCTGCCACCCCGCAGAACGTCGGTGAAACCACCCTGTCAACGACGTTGATTCGGGATGGCATCAAGGTGTCGACGGTCGAGCATCTGCTTTCGGCTTTGGCCGGACTTGGGATTGATAACGTCTACATTGATGTCAGTGCAGCTGAAGTGCCGATCATGGATGGCAGCGCAGGTCCTTTTGTCTTTCTGATCCAGTCTGCGGGCGTTGAAGAGCAGAATGCCGCCAAGCGCTTCATTCGCATCAAAAAGCCAGTCAAGGTTCAGGATGGGGACAAGTGGGCGATGTTCGAACCCTACGAGGGCTTCAAGGTCAGCTTCACGATCGACTTCGATCATCCGGCGTTCAGTGAAGACTCACAGTCGGCCACGATCGATTTCTCCTCAACGTCCTTTGTGAAGGAAGTCAGTCGTGCCCGTACCTTTGGTTTCATGCGCGACATTGAGGCTTTGAGAAAGCGGAAGCTCGCCCTGGGTGGCAGCATGGACAATGCGATCGTGGTAGATAACTATCGCGTGCTCAATGAAGACGGACTCCGTTACTCGGACGAATTCGTCAAGCACAAGATCCTGGATGCCATTGGCGACCTGTATCTTCTGGGACACAGCCTGATTGGATCTTTCACCGGCTTCAAGTCGGGTCATGGACTTAATAATCAGTTGCTTAGGCAGCTTTTGAGTCAGCCAGACGCCTGGGAGGCGGTGACCTTTGAAAACGAGCAGGTTCTTCCGATCTGCTATAGCCAGTTGGCAGGTGCTCTGGAATAACCAGAGTTTCCCATCTTGAGAAAAAAGGCGCAGCCCCTAGGGCTTGCGCCTTTTCTTTTTGAGGGTCTCGGTCAGGCGGATGAGCGCAGTCCTGAGATCGTCTGGCGCCATGTGATCGGTCATGCTGCCGAGGTGGGCGATTACGGCCTCTGTTGGCGGAGCTCGAAGCTTTTTGGGGGGGGTGGGGCGCGCAGCTTCAGGTCGGGTACGCGTTCTGATCTCCCGCAGATCCAAAAAGCCAGATCCCCGGAGAAGATCGATGAGTCTTGGGGCATGGAATCGCCCAAGGTTGGCTGCAGCGGCACTCGACCAGTCGAGCGTCAGGATGCCCTGCCTGAGGGCGCATCCCAGAAGTTGGTCCTGGAGTGCTCCCGGAAGCGCCTCCTGAATCCGTTTCTTGAGTTCCGCCTGTTTCATCGATTCCGCAACAAGTCCTCCCCCAAGCCCTGATTGGAGAAGGGTGGTGAGCGGTTTTGGGGCCTGCGTCATCGAGTTTTAGGGGAGGGTAAACCGGCTTAACGGTCGTCAGGTTGAGCGTTTTTGCGGTATTATTCCACGATTAACATACCCGAAACCGGAAGCACACCGTAATGCTAGGCAACCTTGTCAAGATGGTCGTTGGGAGTCGAAACGACCGCATCGTCAACAAGAAGAAAAAAATCGTCAAGCGCATCAATGCGTTGGAGCCTGAGATCAAGGCTCTTTCGGACGAGGCGCTCAGTGCCAAGACCCAAGAGTTCCGCGACCGGCTGGCCGGTGGTGAGACACTCGACAGTCTCTTACCTGAAGCGTTTGCAACGGTTCGCGAGGCATCGCGTCGCGTCCTGAATATGCGCCATTTCGATGTGCAGCTGATTGGTGGCATGGTGCTTCATGACGGCAAAATTGCCGAAATGAAGACCGGTGAAGGTAAGACGTTGGTCGCGACCCTCGCCGCCTATCTGAATGCGCTGCCTGCAAAGGGCGTGCATGTGGTGACGGTGAATGACTATCTTGCCCGACGCGACTCGGAATGGATGGGGAAACTTTATAACTTCCTCGGACTCTCGGTGGGATGCATCCTGAGTCAACTGGATACCGATGAGCGGCGTGAGGCCTATGCGGCCGACATCACTTACGGAACCAATAACGAATTTGGTTTTGACTACCTTCGCGACAATATGGCGTTCAGTCTGGATCAACGGGTCCAGCGTGAACGTAGCTTCGCGATTGTCGATGAAGTCGACTCCATCCTGATTGACGAGGCGCGTACGCCTTTGATCATCTCGGGTCCGACGGAGGACCGGAGCGATCTCTACCAAAAGATTCAGGTCCTGATGCCGTCCCTGGTCAAGCAGGAAGTCGAGCATGGGCCAGGCGATTACTCGCTGGATGAGAAGGCCCGTCAGGTCTTCTTGACCGAGGCAGGTCACGAGAAAATCGAGACGATGCTGGTCGAAACGGGCTTGATGCAGCCCAACGAGAGCCTCTATGACGCGGTCAACATCCGCTTGATGCACTACGTGAATGCCTCTCTTCGGGCGCATGCCCTGTTCCAGCGCGACGTGGACTACATCGTTCGGGATGGTCAGGTCATCATCGTCGATGAGTTCACCGGTCGTGCCATGACGGGGCGTCGCTGGTCCGAAGGCCTCCATCAGGCGGTCGAAGCCAAGGAACGGGTGCCGGTTCAGAACGAAAACCAGACGCTGGCGTCCATTACCTTCCAGAATTACTTCCGTCTTTACGGCAAGCTTTCCGGAATGACCGGTACCGCGGATACGGAAGCGACGGAATTCCACGAGATCTATAACCTTGAAGTCGTCTGTATTCCTTCGAACCGCATCATGGCTCGACAGGACCATGGGGATCTTGTCTACCTGACGGTCCGGGAAAAGTACGTGGCGATCGCCGAAGACGTCAAATCCTGTGCAGAGCGCGGACAGCCGGTTCTGGTCGGTACCACCTCGATCGAAAATTCGGAGCTCATTTCAAACCTCCTGAGACAGAAGGGCATTGAACACAAAGTCCTGAACGCTAAGCACCATGAGCAGGAGGCGCATATCGTTGCGCAAGCCGGTATGCCGGGTGCGGTCACGATTGCGACCAATATGGCAGGCCGCGGGACCGACATTGTTTTGGGTGGAAGTCTTGAGGAAGATACCGCCAGCCTTGATCCCCAGGATGAAGCCGGGCACGCTGCAGCCAAGGCCCAGTGGGAGGCGCGACATCAGGCCGTCGTGTCATCGGGTGGTCTCCATGTGATCGGTTCCGAGCGCCACGAATCACGCCGCGTTGATAACCAGCTGCGGGGTCGTTCGGGTCGTCAGGGTGATCCGGGTTCCTCACGTTTCTATCTCTCGCTCGAAGATCCCCTGATGCGGATTTTTGCCTCCGATCGTGTCTCAAGCTTGATGCAACGTCTCGGAATGAAAGAGGGTGAGTCCATTGAGCATCCTTGGGTGACGCGCGCCATTGAAAATGCTCAGCGCAAGGTCGAGGCCCGCAACTTTGATATTCGTAAGCAGTTGTTGGAGTACGACAATGTTGCTAACGACCAGCGCCGTGTGATCTATCACATGCGTGATCAGCTGATGAAGAGTGAGGATATCTCCGAAACCATCGAAGCGGCTCGTGTCGATACCGTGACGGAACTGTTTGGTCAGTTCATTCCGCCACAGACCCTCGAAGAGCAATGGGATGTCCCCGGTCTCGTCGAGGCCATTGACCGGGAAATGGGTGTCGAGCTTCGCATTCAGGAATGGCTGGATGCCGACAATCGACTGGATGAACATAGCCTGCAAGAGCGGATTGCTGAAGAACTGTCGACGGTCTACGCCGGCAAGGTCGAAGCGATTGGTCCGAGCGTCATGCGTCACTTCGAGAAGACCGTCATGCTTCAGGTGCTGGATGATTCCTGGAAGGAGCATTTGGCGGCCATGGACCATCTCCGTCAGGGCATTCATCTTCGTGGCTATGCACAGAAGGATCCCAAGCAGGAATACAAGAAGGAAGCCTTTGAAATGTTTACCTCGATGATCGAGGGGATCAAGCATGAGGTGACCGGGATTGTTTCCAAGGTTCAGGTTCATTCCGAAGCTGAAGTGGTTCGCATGGAAGAGCAGAATCGGGCACCGGTTGAATTCGAATACCAGCATGCAGATGCCCCTGATCTGGTGAGCGGAGTTGTGGGTGAGGAGCAGGGCTATACCCTTCCTCCGGGCGAAATGGGTTACACCATTAGTGCGCCCGAGGAGGCTGCTGAATCCGAGGAGTCCAATCGACCCTATACCCGAGAAGGGGATAAAGTCGGTCGCAATGATCCTTGCCCCTGTGGCTCCGGTAAGAAATACAAAGTCTGTCACGGCAAGCTGGACTGAGTCGGACCGCAGGAGGCTCTGAATGGCAGTCGCTTATGTACAGGGCGTCGCGCGTCCAGTCCCGGGGATTCGTCTCGGAACTGCCCAGGCAGGCATCAAGAAAAAGGATCGGGATGATCTTCTGATCATCGAGGCGGACGAAGGGGCGGTGGTTGCTGCTGTTTTCACCCAGAATGCCTTCTGCGCTGCTCCCGTCTTGGTTGCCCGTGAGCATCTTCAGGCGGGACCCCGTTGGTTACTGGTCAATTCGGGGAACGCCAATGCAGGCACCGGCCCCCGGGGTTTGAGAGATGCTCAATTCACCTGTGAGGCGCTGGCCCAGAAGGTCGGCCAGCGGGGTCAAAAAGTCCTTCCTTTTTCCACCGGCGTCATCGGGGAATATCTCCCGGTAGAGAAAATTGAGGCGGCTTTGCCTCAGGCCTTGAGTGACCTTCGTGAGGATCACTGGAATCAGGCGGCGCGCGCCATCATGACGACCGATACCTACCCGAAAGTTTCAAGCCAGGTGGTCGATGTCGCAGGCTATCCCGTGACCGTCACTGGGATCTCCAAGGGTGCCGGGATGATCCAGCCCAATATGGCGACCATGCTCGCCTTTATTGCAACGGATGCCAGCGTCGAAAAGGACGTGCTTCAGGCGCTTCTTGGCGACGTTGCGGATCGAACTTTCAACTGCATTACGGTAGATGGTGATACCTCGACCAATGATGCCTGTGTGTTGATGGCTTCGGGAAAGTCGCCGCTGTTGTCACCCGGCACCCCTGAGTTTGATGCGTTTTTCAAGGCGGTTCACGTCGTTCTTGGAGATTTATCTGAAGCCATTGTGCGTGATGGTGAAGGGGCCACCAAACTGATCCGGATTCAGGTCGAGGGAGCGCGGGATCGGGAAGAAGCCCGAACGGTGGGAAAGACCATCGCTCATTCGCCTCTGGTCAAAACGGCCTTTTTTGCTTCCGACCCCAATTGGGGGCGGATTCTCGCCGCGGTGGGTCGCGCAGGCTGTGAAGATCTGGTCATCGAGAATGTCGCCATCTGGCTGGATGAGGTTCAGATTGTTGAAGCCGGCGGTCGATGTGCCGACTATACCGAAGAGGCGGGTGCCAGGGTCATGGCGCAACCCGAGATTCTCATCCGGGTCGCTCTGGGGCGTGGCGAGGCCGGGGAAACTGTATTGACCTGCGATTTCTCCTACGATTACGTCCGCATTAATGCGGAATACCGCACCTGATTCTTGCTGCTCCCCCGATGAATGCAACCCGCAAGCAGATTGAAGTTGCAGCGGGGGTAATTCGCGATGACGCGCGCGGGCGGGTCCTGGTGGCCAAGCGTCCCGAGGGCGTGCATCAGGGCGGCCTCTGGGAGTTTCCCGGCGGAAAGCTGGAGACGGGCGAGACGGTCCCTGAGGCCCTGAAGCGAGAGCTTTGGGAGGAAATCGGGATTACCGTCCACACATCGACGCCTCTCATCACCCTCGAACATGCCTATCCTGACCGGACGGTTCGCCTCCATGTTCGGGAAGTCCGCCATTATTCGGGTGAGCCTCGGGGGGTGGAAGGGCAGCCGGTTCTTTGGGTGGCGCCGGAGGAGTTGGATCAATATTCATTTCCTGCGGCTAATGACCCCATCAGGACCGCTGTTCAGCTTCCGGATCGCTATCCAATCCTCAATCTCGACGACCATCCGGTGGAGGCCATTGGGGCGCTGCTGGAGGCGTGGCGTGCCGAGGGTCTGCAGTTGGTTCGGTTTCGAGCGCGCCAAAATGGCCCCGCCGTCGAAAGGATAGCCGCGTCGGTGGCGACGGCCAAAGCTCTGGGGATTGACGTGCTGATCGATGGTTCGGTAGAACTCATGCTGGCCACGGGCGCCGCAGGGCTTCATCTTCCCGGAAAGTCTCTGCACGCCCTTTTTTCTCGGCCGGTGGCTCAGGACCACTGGTTGGCCGCTTCCTGCCATGATGCCCAAGAGTTGGCCGAGGCGGCCCGGCTGGGGGTCGATTTTGCGGTCTTGGGGCCGGTTCTTCCCACGATGACTCATCCGGGAGCGCCCTCTCTGGGTTGGTCTCAGTTTGCCGCCTTGGTGGCTCCAGCCGCTTTCCCCGTCTATGCCTTGGGCGGCGTCGGTCCGGAGGCAATCTGTCTGGCTCGCGAGCACGGTGCGCAGGGCATCGCGGCGATTCGAGCGTTTCTTCCGAATGCGCACGGTCTAGGTGCGTAATTCCCTAAAATGGTGTACTTTGTGCGGCGGTTTGCCGCGCAAATGCCCAAGATCCAGGCAATACCTTGATGGTATCGAACTTGCATATAATAAAGGATCGGATTCCATCCCTAATTGGTTCCTGTAAACACCGCGAGGAGTGAAAAGAATGAGCGCAAAAGACGTGCTGAAGTTGATCAAGGAAAACGAGGTCCGTTATGTGGACCTGCGTTTCGTGGACACCAAAGGCAAAGAGCAGCATGTCACCATCCCGGCTAGCACTGTGGATGAAGACATGTTTGAAGACGGCAAGATGTTCGATGGTTCATCAATTGCCGGTTGGAAGCACATCAACGAATCCGACATGATCCTCATGCCTGATGCGTCCACCGCCGTTCTGGATCCTTTCTTCGACGACGTCACGCTTATCATCCGTTGCGACATCATCGAACCGGCTGACATGAAAGGTTACGAACGTGACCCGCGCTCCATTGCAAAGCGCGCAGAAGCCTACATGAAATCCACCGGGATCGCAGACACCGCGCTGTTCGGACCGGAAAACGAATTCTTCGTTTTTGACGACGTCCGCTGGCACGCCGACATGAGCGGTTGCTCTGTCCGTATCGATTCTGAAGAAGCCGGCTGGAACTCTTCGAAGTCCTATGATGACGGTAACACCGGCCATCGCCCGGGTACCAAGGGTGGCTACTTCCCCGTTCCCCCGGTCGATTCGCTGCAGGATCTGCGTTCTGCAATGTGTAATACCCTCGAAGACTTCGGTATGGTGGTTGAAGTTCATCACCACGAAGTCGCTACCGCAGGTCAGTGTGAAATCGGCGTCAAGTTCGGCACCCTGGTCAAGAAGGCAGACGAAGTCCTTGATCTCAAGTACGTCGTTCAGAACGTTGCTCATGCCTATGGCAAGACCGCAACCTTCATGCCGAAGCCCATCGTGGGTGACAACGGAAGCGGGATGCACGTTCACCAGTCACTGGCTAAGGACGGCAAGAACCTCTTCACCGGTGACCTTTACGGTGGCCTTTCTGAAACCGCGCTGTTCTACATCGGCGGTATCATCAAGCATGCGAAGGCACTGAACGCATTCTGCAATGCCTCAACCAACAGCTATAAGCGTCTGGTTCCTGGCTTTGAAGCGCCGGTTATGCTGGCTTACTCTGCACGTAACCGTTCAGCGTCTATCCGCGTTCCTTACGTCCAGAACCCGAAGGCACGTCGTATCGAAGTTCGTTTCCCGGACTCCACTGCGAATCCTTACCTCGCCTTCTCTGCCATGCTGATGGCTGGTCTTGATGGGATCCAGAACAAGATCCATCCTGGCGATGCGATGGACAAGGATCTTTATGACCTGCCGCCGGAAGAAGAAAAGGCCATCCCGCAGGTGGCTCACGCTTTCGATCAGGCACTTGAAGCTCTGGATGCTGATCGTGAGTTCCTCACCCGCGGTGGTGTTTTCACCAACGACGCCATCGATGCGTACATCGGTCTGAAGATGGAAGAAGTCACCCGTCTGCGGATGACCACCCATCCGGTTGAGTTCGATATGTACTACAGCCTCTAAGGTTGAAGTCCATCTCGAGGTGAGGCCCTGGGCCTCACCCGAACATGAAAGCCCCGCTGGTCGGGGCTTTCGTTTGGCCGAAAGAAAAGATGCCACTTCAGAGGCGAACCGGGTGGCATGTTAGTATTCACCGGATGGGCAAAGGCCCGGGGAGAGACCCGGCCGGTGAGTCCTAGAGCTGAATGAATGAGACGCGAGGAAGACATGAGGTTGGGGTTTGGAGCACATGGCATGTCATTGAAGGCCCGCCTTTTATGGCCCTGCGTCTTTCTGTTGACCTCGGGTTGTCACTCCTTTGGGCCGGATACGTTGAAAGGGGTTCATCCTCTTTATAACAATGCGGTCAACATCAGCCTCAATGATCAGTTCGTGCAGAATCTGGTTCGGCTGCATTACTTTGATCCGATTCTTTTTCTGGATGTCAGCACCATTGCAGCATCCGCTCGTCTGGATCTCAATGGAGGCCTGAATCAGGCGCAGCTTGGCAATATGCCGTCCTCCGATCTTTTGAAGATTTCCGGAGGCGCTGACTACTATGAATTACCGACCATCACCTTTTCTCCGCTTCAGGGTGAGGGATTTGTTCGAAGCCTCTTGAGTCCGTTGCCGCTTCGATCCATTTTTGAATTGACGGGATCCGGCTGGAGTGCGAAGCGTGTTTTCGGGCTTTGCGTCGAGCGGATGAATGGTCTCGACAATGCCCCATCTGCTTCAGGACCCATGCCGGATTTTGGGCCCATGCATAGCGGCGACTTCATTCGTTTGGTTGACCTTTTAGACAAGGTTCGCCATGGTCATCTGTTGTCCATTCGGAGCGATGAGGCGGGAAAGCAAATGTTCCTCGAAATTCGGGACGACCCCGAGCTCGCCCGGGAGATCGCCGAAATCAAGCGGCTTTTAGAGATTGATCCGAAGAGAAATACCTATCGCCTGGTGACGGACATCGTGGTGCGTGATCCTGAGGTGATCTCGATTACGACGCGATCATTAATGAGCATCATGTTCTATCTCTCCCACAACGTGGAGACACCGAAAGAACATCTTGAGAAGGGGTGGACCAAGGTGACCCATGATCATGAAGGGCACAGTTACGATTGGCAGCAAACGCCGGCGGGACGAATCTTCAGAATCCAGACGAGTTCAAGTCGTCCCGACGATGCCTTTATCTCCATTCCCTACAACGACAACTGGTTCTATATTCCTCAGAAGGATCTGGAATCGAAGTCAACCTTCATGCTGTTAACCCAACTCTTCAGGCTACAGGCCGGATCCGCAAAGTCCGTGACCCCGGCGCTAACGATTCCGGTTCGGTGATCAACTCCTCGAAGAGACGGCTTCGATGTTAGCCTCTATTTCTCCTTAATTGCTCCATCATCTCTCCAAGATTTAGGCGCACGATGGCTGCATTGATGGCGTGGGGCCGTCAACCTGAATCGGAGAACGCATACTATGGACATCAGACTCTCAAGTGCTTCGTCGAAGGAATTCGGTGGTCAGCGACTGGCCGTATTCATTCTTTTCTGGGGTTTCCTTACCTCCTCTGGACCTTGGGCAGCGCCCGCCCCGCCGCCGCCCCGTCCTCCTCAGCCCAGCAACGGTCCGGGCCAGAACAATAATGGGCTGCTCTCCCCCTCTGACTTTAGTGCAGCGGTCGCGGTATTCAGTCAACAACAGACACCATCGACTGGTCTTGGGCCGGTCTTCAATGACGACGCTTGCGCTCAATGTCACCATGCGCCAAACGTCGGCGGGGACAGTCAAGTCACCGCACTTCGCGCAGGGATCTTCAGTGAGGGTGTCTTTTCCGATCCGCCAGGAGGCTCTTTAATTGACCATCGTGCACTCGCGCCCCAGATCGTGCCGCGTGTGCCTAACAATGCCAACGTAAGATCCATTCGGGCCTCGATCAGTACCCTCGGGGATGGCTATGTAGAGGCGGTGCCGGATCAGACGCTTCTGTCGATTGCCGCTGCTCAGCCGGGACTTTCGAATGGCCAAATCCATGGGGTTGCCAATTGGGTTCCAGTCCTTGAGTTACCCCATTCAACTGCGGTGGGACGGTTTGGTTGGAAATCACAGCATGCGAGCCTTCTCTCCTTTTCCGCCGATGCCTTTCGTAATGAAATGGGGATTACGACTCCGTTGTTTCCGACAGAGCTTTCATCGAACGGAAATTCAGTGCAGGCCTTTGAACCCGCTGGTTTTTTTGAGACGACACCGAATCGGCCTAACAATAACGATGTGATCTCAGTCACTTCCTTTATACGATCGACTCCGGTGCGGGCTCGTATCCCAGGTGCACCTGATCTGGGCGTAGTCCCTCGGGGCGTGGTTCTCTCCGGTCAAGCGCAGTTCATCAAGGCCGGAGAGGGAACTTTCATGACCATAGGATGCGCCATTTGTCATGTCGCTAGTTTGACCACGGGCGCTCAGGGGACGGCGGTGAATGGGGGAGCCTATACGGTCCAGCCCCCTCTCGCAGGCATCACGTTTCATCCCTTTAGTGACTATCTTCTTCATGATGTGGGCACGGGAGATGGGATCGTCCAAACGGGTGACCAGAGTACCCGTAATCTCATTCGAACGGCGCCTCTTTGGGGGATTTCAACCCGCAAGACCTTGATGCATGATGGTGCCTCCCTCGATATTCCGGCTGCCATTTCTCGGCATGCGGGTGAAGCGTCGGTCGTGATTCAAAGCTTCAATGCCTTGCCTGCTTCTGATCAACAGAATCTCATCACGTTCCTAAATAGCCTTTAGGCGCGCATTGCGATGGCCTGTTGTTAGGGGCGGGCGAGGGGACAATGGTCCTTGATGGAATCGACGGCGCGAAAAGATTGCGCTGTCGATTCTTGGCGTTCAACATGCCCGCTAGGCAGCTTGATATACGACGAGGAACGATTGAGGTGGTCCGACTCACCATACAGCGTAAGGTCCTTTTAGCAGCGGTCGTTCTTTCCACGACCATGGTGTTGATCTTGATTGCCGTCATTCGGTGGAATCTAGGGCAGAGCTTTGAGCGCTACACCGTTGCCGCCGAATTATTCCGGCTGGACTGGCTGATCCATAATGTCGAATCTGAATATGCCCGTCATCAAGGTTGGGAATTCATCCAAAAGGATCCTGATAGGGTTTGGAGAAGCCTTAGTCGTCCCGATGGATTCATGCGTCGTGCAGACGAGGAAAGGGGTGGTTGGGGGCCCAACTTTCAACGGCCTCCACCACCCAGACCCGGACCGGATTTAAACCCGCCTGAGGACGATTTGGGGCCGCCCGAGGAGCCTAAGAGAGATCAGCCGTTTCCTCATGCGCATCGACCGCCACCTCCCCATGATCCTCTGAATGTCGGCCCCCGATTAACGCTTCTGGACGCTGGCGGAGAGTGGCTTGCCGGTGCCAGGGCGATGGGAAAGATTTCAGCTTCGCGCCCCATTCTCTTTCATGGTGAGCAGGTGGGTACAGTGTCACTGAGGTCTTCCCCCCAGGCACTTAAAGCCATTGATGCAGCTTTTCTAGCCAGCCAAACACAAAGCGTCTTACTGGCGGGCGGGGCGGTCTTGTTCTTGTCTCTGCTGGCCGGTGGCCTTCTGATCAGACAGATTCTCGCGCCGATTCACGATTTAATGAACGGGGCCAGGCGGATTGCCGAAGGTCGGCTCGAGTCAAGGATTCCCATCCGAACTGAGGATGAGCTCGGGGAATTATCCAAGAGTTTCAACGCGATGGCCGAGCGATTGGAACGAGCTGAGACGACTCGGCGGCAATGGGTTCATGACGCCTCTCATGAACTGAGGACGCCGCTCGCCGTTCTTCGCGCAGAAATCGAAGCCTTGCAAGATGGGGTCAGGGAGCCGAATGCTTCGACCTATGCCCGACTGCACCAACAGGTACAGCAGCTGGCGATTCTGATTGATGACCTGCGTCAGACCCTGGATCAGACCGAGGGGATGGGGCCTATGGAGCAGCTCTTGTTTCAGCCCGTTCCAATTCTGGAAGAGGTCCTCGATCACTTCACCGAGCGTTTTCACCGCGCCCAGCTTCGGATCGAGCGGCCGGCGAGCTTGGAGCTTCGGCCGATGATGCGCGGGGATGCTGGCCGGATCATGCAGGTTTTTTCGAATCTGCTTGAAAACAGTCTTCGTTACACGGATCCCGGTGGACTTTTGAGGATTTCGGTACAGGATTTGGGTGAAGAACTCTCACTGATTTTCGAAGACACCCCCCCAGCGCCCTCACGACAGGACCTCGCGCATTTATTTGATCGATTCTTTCGCTCAGAGCCCTCACGGAGTCGCGCCCTGGGTGGGTCTGGGCTCGGTCTTTCCATTTGCAAGAACCTGGTGGAGGCTCATGGTGGTCGAATGACCGCCGGGCTTTCTCCCCTCGGGGGACTGGCTATTCGTATCGTATTGCCACTTGAAAAACGATGACCCAGAGAATTTTAATTGTCGAGGATGAGCAGGATCTCGCAGGAATCCTTCGGGACTATCTGAAGCTTGGCGGGTTTGATGTGGACATTATTTCCGATGGGATCATGGCCCTGCAGGCACTGAAGCAGGAGCCTCCCGACCTGATGATCCTGGATTTGATGCTTCCGGGAATGGATGGTCTTTCCATCCTTCGAGAGCTCAGAAAAACCTCGACGCTTCCTGTCATCGTGTTGACGGCTCGGGTGGAGGAAATTGATCGGCTGCTCGGGCTTGAATTTGGGGCCGACGATTATGTCTGTAAGCCTTATTCGCCCCGCGAGGTGGTCCTGAGGGTCAAAACAGTCCTCCGCCGGTTGGGGCCGACCGAGGGCGAAAAAACCGGCGATAGAAAAATCAGGCTTGATCCCACGAAATGGTCGGCGACGATCGGCGATCAACGCCTTGAATTAACGTCTAAGGAATTTCAGCTCCTGAACGTCTTCATGATGCAACCCGGAAGGGTCTATTCAAGGGGGCAGTTGCTGGATGCGATCTATGAGGACAATCTAGAAATCAGTGAAAGGGCAGTTGATAGCCACCTCAAGAATATTCGCCGAAAAATTTCCGAGCTCTGTCCTGATTATGACCCCATACGATCCATCTATGGGGTGGGGTTTGTTTTTGACCCCGGTGATTAGTGGGCCAGCAGAACATCATCTGGATCTGAAGGCCCGTTGAAGGATGATGACAGGCTCCTCGTTCGTCCACCCCGACACGAAACGCATACGGTGTCCTCTTGCCAGTTTTCTGATGGCATCTTCTCGGGCTTCAAATTTTTCGAGATGGAGTCGGCGCGATTTTTCATCGCCGAGAATCATCCGGTCTTCGCCGGGGGCACCATAGCGGTGAAGACCCTGGGGCAGATCGCGCTCAATCGGATCTGAAACCATGATAAGGACCACGGTGCTCTGCCGCGCCAGACGGCCAAGGCTCGATGCGCCAACGGAGCTGAGGTTTCGAAAGTCGCTAATGATGAAAGCGAGACTACCGGGTTTGATGTGGCGGTTCAGCTCGTTCAGGGCCTGATCAAGGGCATCCTGTCGAAGGCTCTGGGCCTCGGGGGCCTGCGCGCGTTCTGCGAGTCCTTTGAGGATCCGGAGTGTGGCCGAATGTCCCTCCAGTGGCTTGTATTCCGTACTGCCTGATTCGGAAAAGATCTGGCCGCCAATACGATCGCCGTGATGGCAAGCACTCCAGGCAATGAGCGCGGCCACTCGTGAGGCGAGGACCGACTTGAACACGCCCCGGGTGGCAAAGAACATGGGCACCCTAAGATCCACGCTCAGGAAAACCGGTCTTTCGCGTTCTTCGCGAAAGAGTTTGGTGTGGACTTTCCCCGTTCGTGCGGTGACTCGCCAGTCCAAACTGCGGATGTCATCCCCGTGCGCGTAAGGGCGACTTTCATCGAATTCCATCCCGCGCCCTTTGAAGGCAGAAAAATATTGGCCACTTTGCAACGCCCGCGCCGTTGAACGAGCCAGTTCGATGCTTTTTGCGGGCTGATTTAACCGAATCAGATCATCCAATGTCGGTCGAATGACAGCGTCCTGATCCTCGGCATCACGGGGCTTACGGTGGAGATTCAGCATGGGCGGCTCAGGAAATGCTCAAGAATGGAATCGAGAAAATTAAATCCATGTTCACTACAGCGAATATGGGTGGGTGTTCGTTCGATAAGACGATCATTCACTAATGTCGATAGGGTCGGCTCCAGCGTGTCCATCTCAAAGCCGGTTCGTGCCTTGAAGTGGCTGATCTCAAAACCCTCGCGGAGCCTCAAGCCATTCATCAGAAACTCAAACGGAATCTCCTCAGGAGCTACCTGGGACGCATCGCCCAAGGGAGCTTCCTCCTGAGCCGCTTTCATGTAACTCAAAGGTTGCTTGAGGCGCTGGGTTCTGACAATCACCCCGGTCTCGCTCGCGGTTATTTTGCCATGTGCGCCAGCCCCGATGCCGAGATAGTCCCCAAACTGCCAGTAATTGAGATTGTGGCGACAACGGGAACCCTCCTGAGCATAGGCCGAAACCTCATATTGGAGGAAACCGGCTTGTCGAAGCCGTGATTGCCCCAGTTCCTGGATGCTCCAGGTGTCCTCTTCATGCGGCAGGATCGGGGGATATTTGTGAAAGACCGTGTTGGGCTCCAATGTCAGTTGATAAAAGGACAGGTGGGTTGGGTTGAGCCCGATGGCTGTTTGAATGTCATTCAGCGCCAGCGCTTCGGTTTGGCCGGGAAGTCCAAACATCAGGTCCAGGTTGAATTCGCTGAACCCAGCAGCTTTTGCCATTTCTGCTGCGGCAATGGCCTCCTGGCCATCATGAATCCGACCGATTTTCGTGAGGAGACCGGGATCAAAGCTCTGAATCCCGATCGAGAGTCGCGTCAATCCAATCTCCCGGTAACGGCTGAATCGACCGGATTCTGCGGTTCCTGGGTTTGCCTCCAGGGTGATCTCGGCAGCATCAGCCACGGAAACTCGAGATCTGATGCCCTGGAGTAAGGCCTCAAGGCTGTCCGGGCTGAAGAGGCTCGGTGTTCCGCCTCCGATAAAAAGGGTTTCGATCGTGCGCCCCTCGATGGCCTTTTTTTGCGTCTCGAGATCGAAAAGCAGTGCATCCACATAGGCTTTTTCGGGCAAGGCCCCGGATTTTTCGTGGGAGTTGAAATCACAGTACGGGCACTTTCGAATGCACCAGGGGATGTGAATGTAGAGGCTGAGAGGAATCGAAGGAGCGAGCATAGGGCTAGTCTAACCTGCGACCGTCAGAATGGGGCTAATGGCATATATGGTTTCGCCTCGAAAAAGACTTGGCCACAACGTATCGTAACGATACTATCTGCGCTTGTTTTTTCGATCCTAGGAGCCTAACCATGCTGAAGTGGAATCGTGTCTTGAGGCCTCTCATTGTTGCTGTTTTTCCCTTTTCCCTGATGGCCGATGAGGGAAGTGGGCTTAATCCGGCCGATACCGCATGGATTCTGACCTCCACCGGGTTGGTTCTTTTTATGACCGTCCCAGGGCTAGCGCTCTTTTACGGCGGCTTGGTTCGGACCAAGAATGTGCTTTCCGTTCTGGTCCAGTGCTTTGCCGTCACCTCGCTGGTTTCAGTCCTTTGGATGGTGGCGGGCTACAGTCTGGCGCTCACGGGGAGCGACCAACTTCAGCCCTGGATCGGGGGGATGGATCGGGTCTTTCTCAAGGGATTGGATGCCCAGGCGTTGATTGGGAGTCTCCCGGAGTCGGTGTTTTGTATGTACCACCTCAGCTTTGCCGTATTCGCGCCCGCACTGATGATTGGAGGCGTCGTGGAGAGGATGCGATTTTCATCGCTACTGATCTTCAGCGGGCTCTGGATGATGTTGGTGTATGTGCCGGTGTGTCACTGGATCTGGGGCGGTGGATGGCTTGCTCAATTGGGCGTCGTTGATTTTGCGGGGGGAATCGTGGTGCATACGACCGCAGGAGCTGCAACACTCACGGCCGCCTGGCTGCTCGGACCCCGTCGCGGTTATCCGGGAACCTTGATGCCGCCCCATAACCTAACCCTGACCGCTACCGGCGCCGGCATCCTCTGGGTTGGTTGGCACGGCTTTAGTGCAGGGAGCGCTCTGATGGCCAATGGCGCTGCGGGTTTGGCCATGCTCACGACGCATATTGCAGCCACTGCTGGGGCCTTGGTCTGGATGGGGGTGGAATGGGCTCGATATGGTCGTCCGACGCTCCTCGGGATCGCGACGGGTCTGATCGCAGGTCTGGGGATCGTCTCTCCAGTGGCCGGGTTCATTGGACCATCCGGCGCGCTCCTACTGGGGGTGATCGCCGGCACGGTTTGCTTTTTTGCGATCGGTGGCATCAAGAGAGGTCTTGGGATCGACGATGCGCTCGATGTTTTTCCCGTCCATGGGGTGGGTGGCATGGTCGGTGCGATCTTGCTTCCCGTACTGAGTCTTTCTGTCTTCGGGGGGACGGGGCTCCCTGGAGGACATTCTGTTCTGGATCAGACCGGGATTCAGGCGATCGCTGTTCTGGTTTCGGCAGGGTGGAGTGTTGTGATCAGCTTTGGCCTCCTCAAGTTGATTGATGTCTTGACGGGACTTCGGGTGTCAGCCGACGAGGAAACGGAAGGGCTGGATCTTTCTTCCCATAATGGGAAGGGATACCACTTCTGAATCTCCTCAGGGGCAAGCGAAAGCCTTGAGTCGGGCCTCGCCGTTGAAGCTGCCACCTGAGATGAACTGGATCGAGTTGATATGTGTGGCACCAAGGCTCTCCGCCTTTTTTTCTGCATAGGTACGGGCGATGGGTTGCCAGTTGGGATTCTTTCCATAGCCTGAGTTTGCGCTGACATCCCCCAGGGGGCGGCAGCGGGAGGCCTCGGCTTCAGGCAGTTCAGGAAGCTTTGCGATGACCGAGGTTCCAAGGCCAAGTCCGGCCATGAAGAGGCACGCATGGAAAAGCAGACGCATGGGGTATTGCTCCCGACAGGGTGGCCCTGCCATAAAGGATCGACACGAAACCATTTCTGGAGAATCCTAAACGGTTCTGAGTCGAAATCAATACCCCATTCAACGGATGCTGTGAGACCCGCCGTATCTGCTCAGCGCATGTTCTGAAGGGAAGCGCCGGCGGTTTCGATCACTTCTCGATAGAAATGAGCGCTGTCCTTGAGGGTTCGGGTCTGAGTTTCAAAATCGACGTGGATCAGACCAAAACGTTTGGCGTAGCCAAAAGCCCACTCAAAGTTATCCAGAAGGGACCAGGCGAAGTATCCCTTCAGTGGCGCCCCGGCTGCGATCGCCTCTTGGGCGGCCAGGAGATGAGCCCTGAAATAGTGCGTTCGACGTTGATCGGTGATACGGCCCTCGGGGTTCGGCCCATCATCAAAGGCAGCCCCGTTTTCGGTGATATAGAGCGGAATGTCACCGTATCGTTCATGGACCCAGAGGAGGCATCGAGTGAGACCTTCGGGAAAAATCTCCCAGCCCATGTCCGTCGTTTTCTCTGCAGGGGGTTCCACCCGATCGGTGCGAAAGGGCAGGTTGCGAGGTGCATCCCGAACAACGGAGCGACTGTAGTAATTGATGCCCACAAAGTCGATCGGCGATTGGATCAAGCGAAAATCCTCTTCGGGAAAGTGCTCCGTTGAGGCGCCCCAGATGTCCGCGAGCTCCTCAGGATAACGCCCGAAAAAAAGAGGATCGAGGAACTGGCGATTCATCCACGCATCAGCGCGCCGCGTGGCCGCAAGATCGGCAGCGCTCTCGCTAGCAGGGTCCTTGGGTTCAAGGTTGACGACGATCCCGATCTCTCCCTGGGTTTCGGCCCTGAAGGCTTGGACGGCCAGACCATGGGCTCTCAGAATGTTATGGGTGGCGTCCCTCGCTGCAGCCATGTGCTGCAGCCCGGGGGGGTGAGAGCCTGCAACGTAACCCTCATGGACCATGACCCAGGGTTCGTTAAAAGTTGACCAGTGCGAGACCCTCGGGCCCAGCTGCTGGAAAACGACTGCAGCGTAGTCGGCAAACCAAGGGGCTGAATCCCGTTGTTGCCAGCCGCCACGTTCGCTCAAGGCCAGAGGGTAGTCCCAGTGGTGGAGGGTGACATAAGGGGCGATGCCGGCGTTCTCCAAGGCATCAAGCAGGCGCTTGTAGAAGTCGAGGCCAGCGATGTTGAGTCGACCTCGGCCTTCCGGAAGAATCCGGGCCCAATTGAGGCTGAAGCGGTAAGCCTGAAGGCCGATCTCTTGCATCAGCCTGATATCTTCGGGGTAGCGCCGGTAGTGATCACACGCGACATCGCCATGATCGTTATTGATCACCCGCCCGGGCTGATGGCAAAAGGCCTGCCAGTTCGATGGGCCTGCACCCTCGGCGAGGGGGGAGCCTTCGATCTGGAAGGCGGAAGTGGCCGCGCCCCAGACAAAATCCGCGGGAAACAAGGTGGAGGCCATCGAGCAATCTCATGAAAAGAAAGGTGGCCCATTATTACTAAGAGACCCTCCGGGGAGAAGCCGGTGGAGGTGGTATGCTCTCTCTTTTTTCTCCCCTAAAGTCCCAGAGGCAATCCGTTGAGCCGAGCTGTTGTCGCTGCATTCCTTGGCGCTCTCTGGGTCACAGGCTGCGCAACGGCGCCGCCCAAAAACCCCTCCGATCTTTGCGCCATTTTTCGGGAGAAGAACGACTGGTATGCGGGGGTGATGGCGAGTGAGGCACGCTGGGATGTGCCCATATCCGTCCAGATGGCCATCATTCGCCATGAGTCGGCCTTTGTTTCCGATGCCCAACCGCCAAGGACCTGGTTTCTGTTCATTCCGACCGGTCGGGTTTCCAGTGCCTACGGCTACTCTCAGGCTTTGGATGGGACCTGGGAGCGCTACCTCCGCATGACCGGACGCTGGAATGCCAGCCGGGATGACTTTGAGGATGCTGCGGACTTTGTTGGCTGGTATGCCTTCCAGAGCTCCCGTGAATTGGGCATTCCAACGGATGATGCCTACCGTCAATATCTGGCCTATCACGAGGGGCCCTCCGGATATGCCCGGGGGAGCTATCGGCAGAAAGCCTGGCTGATGGATGTGGCCAAAAATGTGGCCCGAACAGCGCGTCGTTACGATGGGCAGTTGGCGGGTTGCCGTAGCGAATTCGATGAAGACTATGCAAGAAACTGAAAACACGACCTCTGGACAGGACCTCACGGCGTTTCATGCCACGGCCCCCCTGGGCCTCGAGCTGCTCCTGGCCGATGAGCTGACGGCCTTGGGAGCCAGTTCGGTGGTACCCGGACGCGCGGGCGTGGCGTTCGAAGGCAACCTTGAAATGGCCTATCGGGCCTGTCTTTGGAGTCGGTTGGCGAATCGGATTCTGTGGCCTCTGGCCCGGTTTCCTGCTGCAACCATCGATCAGCTGTACGACGGGGTCCGGGCGGTGGAGTGGTCACGCTATCTCGACACCGATACCGTGATTGCGGTCGACTTTGCCTCCAGCCGATCGGCGATTACGCATACCCTTTTCGGAGCGCAAAAGGTCAAGGACGCGGTTGTTGACTACTTCATGGACCTGGAGGGGAAAAGGCCCTCGGTGGACCTGGCGAATCCTGATCTTCGAATCAACCTCTATCTGGCCCACGATCAGGCCACCTTGAGTCTGGATCTTTCGGGGGACAGCCTGCACCGAAGGGGATATCGACTCGAGGGAGGCAAGGCGCCGCTCAAGGAAAATCTGGCGGCGGCCATTCTGATCCGGGCTGGCTGGCCGGAAATTGCAAAGGAAGGCGGATCATTCCTCGATCCGCTATGTGGCTCGGGGACGCTTCCGATTGAAGCGGCTTTGATGGCATCCGATACCGCCCCCGGTCTTCTCCGATCCTGGTTTGGTTTCATGGCGATGCCCGAGCATGATCCCAATCTGTGGCTCAATCTTCGGGACGAAGCGCAGGAACGCAGCCGTAAGGGACGAGAGTCGATGCCCTTGATCCGGGGTTCTGACATTGATCGGCGCGCCCTCAGTGTGGCAAAGGCCAATCTCGAGCGTTCCGGCTTTCTCGATCAAGTCACACTGACTCTGGGCTCTGTGGCCGATGTCCGGCCCGAGGGTCCCAAGGGTCTGGTGGTGACCAATCCGCCCTATGGGGAGCGGCTGGGGGATGAAGAGACTTTGGTGCCGTTATATCGACTTCTCGGCGACACGCTGAGGACCCATTTTGAGGGGTATCGGGCCAGTATTTTTACGGCGAATCCGGAATTGGCCTTCAAATTGGGCATTCGTGCCCGCAAGCAGTACGCCTTGTTCAATGGCAGTTTGCCCTGCAAGTTGCTGAACTTCGAAATCAGTAGCGAACGGCATTTCACTCCCGCCGAAGGAGGGCCTTTGACCCCGGAGGAAAGGGAGCAACGTAAATGGCTTCGGAAGCTCCGCGAGGTGGACTTAAACTCCGGTGGCGCGGAAATGATCGCGAACCGGCTCCGAAAAAATCTTCGCAATCTCGGCCGTTGGGCGCGACAGAACGACGTGACCTGCTACCGGCTGTACGATGCAGATCTTCCTGAATATGCGATGGCCGTCGATCTTTATAGCTGCGAGGGGGTTCTTCGGGCCCACGTGCAAGAGTACGAGGCCCCCTCGACGGTCGATCCAGTGAGAGCCGAGCAACGCCTGATCGAGTTCATGGCCGCCTTGCCGGCAGTCCTTGAAATTCCTCCAGAACAGGTGATTCTCAAGGTTCGAAAGCGCCAAAAGGGCTCGAGCCAGTACGAGAAGCAGTCGGAGAAGGGCCATTTTCTGGCCGTTCAGGAAGCAGGGCTCAAGTTTCGGGTCAATCTCGAGGATTATCTGGATACCGGTCTTTTCCTCGATCATCGCATCACCCGAAAACTGATCGGAGAAATGGCGGCAAAGAAACGCTTTCTGAATCTTTTTGCCTACACCGGATCGGCAACCGTCCACGCCGCAGCGGGCGGTGCAAGCTCCACGCTCAGCGTGGATCTTTCGAACACCTATCTGGATTGGGCCGAGGCCAACATGGCGCTCAATGGCTTCACGGGTCCTTCACACCGATTCCTCCGCGCCGATTGTCTGAGCTGGCTTGAAGAGGCCTCCAAGAACCCCGAGCGGTTTGATCTGATCTTCCTGGATCCGCCGACCTTCTCGACCTCCAAGCGGATGGCTGGAACCTTGGATGTTCAGCGCGATCACGTCGGGATGATTCGGGCGGCGATGGCCATTCTGGCGCCTGAAGGAAGCCTGGTCTTTACGACCAATCAGCGCAAGTTCAAATTGGATCGGGCCAGCCTTGAGGATCTTGTGATCGAGGACATCAGTGCCAAAACCCTCCCCAAGGATTTCGAGAGAAATCCGAGGATTCATATGGGTTGGATCCTTCACAAAGGTCAGGCCTAGGAAGGCGGGCGATGATACGATCGGCCCGCGCCAGAGTCATTGTGACGGGGAGAGTTCAGGGTGTTTTTTTTCGGGAGTCAACCCGAAGAAAAGCCATCGAACTGGGACTTTGCGGCTGGGTCAGGAATCTTCCTGACCTCAGTGTCGAGTGGGTCGCAGAAGGCGACGCCTCGGACGTTCAGGCCCTCATCCGCTGGTGTCGCGAAGGGGGCCCGATGATGGCCCGAGTCGATCGAGTTGATGTTCTCGATCCACCCGAGGGTCCCTTGGATCGCGGGTTTCTGGTGTTGCGCTAGCTGGCGAGAATTCGACTGACTCGCGCGAGATCCTCGGGGGTGTCGACCCCTGCGTGGGGCGGTTGAGCCACCGTCATGACTTTGATATTTTCCCCTTGCCAAAGGATACGGAGTTGCTCCAGGGCCTCGATCTGTTCCAAGGGGGATTGAGGCCAGCGCACATAACGGCGCAAAAACCCGGCGCGGTAGGCGTAAATCCCGATATGACGGAGCCACGCACTTTCGGGTGGGAGTGAGTTCTGTGTCTCGCGAAAGTGATCTCGGTGCCAGGGGATGGGCGCTCGGCTGAAATAGAGCGCGTGCCCCTGGCGATTGGTCACCACCTTGACCGCATTCGGATCGAAGACCTCCTGAGCCTCTCCGATCGGTGCGGCCAGCGTTGCGACACTGGCTTCCCGGTCTTCAGCCAGAGCTTCCGCCAGTTGACGGACTAGCGCGGGTTGCATCAGGGGTTCATCGCCCTGAAGGTTGACCACTAACGTGTCATCCGGCCAACCCTCCGTTTCTGCGACTTCGGTGATCCGGTCGGTACCGCTGGCATGATCTACCCGGGTCAACAGTGCCTTGACCTTGAGACCTGCAACCGCCTCCATGATGCGGGTGTCGTCGGTGGCAACGAAGACGTCGCCACCTGCCTCAAGCGCCCGTTCGCAAACATGAACGATCATGGGTTTGCCGGCGATGTCCAGTAAAGGCTTCCCCGGGAGCCGGCTGGAGCCCAGACGTGCTGGAATGACGGTTTTAAACGAGGGCACGTTCAGTCGACCAGGGCCGTCTTTTTGGGGAGTGCATCGTATTCCTCAAGGCTGATGCGTCGTGCCTCGACTTCCAGCATGACCGGAATCCCGTCGCGTACGGGAAAAGCCAGCTTGTCCGCACGGCAAATCAATTCTTCCTGAGGTTCAAGAAAGACGAGATCGGACTTACAGATCGGGCACACCAGGATTTCTAATAATTTCTTGTCCATGCATTCCTCAACAGTTAAATAGGTCGGGTTTAGTGGGGGGGCGAGGAGACGGTGGCGAAGCTGATTCGCTGGAAGCCGAGTTGTTCGAGGGCCTCCAATGTCATCACCAGTGCCTGATGGCGCGAGTTCCGGTCTGCCTCGATGAGAATCAAGGGATCTTTCAGTTCGCCGGCTGCAGACTTGAGGGCCGTCTTCAGGGCTTCGCTGGTTTCACCCGGAACCGGTTGGCCACTGACCCTGTAGTGCCCCTCCGAATCAATCAGGATAGCCAGAGGCTTTTCCGGGGAGAGGGGGGATTTTGTGCCGGCTTCAGGCAGGCGGATTTCGAGTCCCGTTTGCTGGGCAAACGTGGTGGTCATCACTAAAAAAATCAGCAGGATGATCAGGACATCGATCAGGGGAATCAGGTTGAGTTCCGGCTCATCCCGATCATGTGGCCTGAAATTCATGCCGGAGGCTCGGTCGGGCCTTTCGAATCCAGGCTCTCGATCAGTTGCACCGCCTCTTCTTCCATGCGGACGGTCAATTCAGTGATCCGACCTCTAAAGTAGCGATAGAAAATCAGGCTGGGGATGGCCACGGTCAGTCCTGCGGCTGTCGACATCAGAATTTCGGAAATCCCCCCGGCAAGAAGGGCCGGGTTTTGTATCGCACCCTGGGCGCCGGCACTGGAAAACGAGGAAAACACCGTCATCATGCCAAGAACGCTTCCAAGAAGTCCCAGATAGGGTGAAACCGAGGCTATGGTCCCCAGCGTGTTGAGGTAACGTTCCAGTTCATGGACGACTTGTCGCCCCGCGTGCTCAACGGCATCCCGCATCGGGTCACGTCCCTGCGCCCGCAGGGCCAGCGCGGCCGCCAGAATAGTGCCCAGAGGGGATCCGACCCGAAGGGCGCGGAGGGTTCGGCTGTCGATCTGCCCGTCTCGGTGCAGTCGGTAGACTTCGGGAATCAAATCCGCGGGCATGACCTGCGATGTACGAAGCGCCCAAAACCGTTCCAGAATAATCGCTAGGGCAGCAATTGAGCAGATCACGAGAGGCGCCATCATCCAGCCGCCGAGCTTGAAGATTTCGATCACGGTGCGCGTCGTTGTCCAAGAGAGGGAAAAGGCCCTGGTTCGGGGCTTTTAAATCGACTCTATTCTATCACCCGCCCGGGCGCAGAGCGCATTCTCCCTGACGATAGCCGCCCCGTTCGACTACAATGCGGATACTCCGATCTCCAGGATTCATCCGGTCTTTTTCATGTTTTCACTCCGATTCAAACACCCGGCCTTGTGCGTTTGGGTTCTGATGATGGCCCTTCCCTTATCGGGTTGTGGTCAGAAGGGACTCCTTTACTTGGAAGGACACGAGCCTCCGTCGCAGCGTGCGGTCGCCAAGAAGCGGCGCGCAGAGCAGGCTAAGCAAGCTGAGGAGAGTCTCAGGGCGCAACAGTCCGGACTGCCCCGAGAGGAGGCGCCTGACACGAGCGATAAAGACAACATGCCAGAATTGGCTCCATCTGCACCAAATTAAATGGACTACTTTAACGAACGCTCCGGCCGACTCCATGCCGAAGAGATCCCCCTGACCGCGCTAGCCGAAGCGCATGGCACACCGCTTTATGTGTACTCGAAAGCCACCCTTGAACGTCACTATCGTGCGTTTGATCAGGCCTTTGAGGGGATCGAGCACCTCATTTGCTATGCCGTAAAGGCCAATTCCAATCTCGCAGTACTTCATGTGCTGGCCCGCCTGGGTTCTGGTTTTGACATTGTTTCCGCTGGCGAATTGGAACGAGTCCTGCGGGCTGGAGGCGATCCTTCCCGCGTGGTTTTCTCTGGCGTTGGAAAGCGGGAGGATGAACTGCGCCGGGCGCTGGAAGTCGGGATTCGCTGCTTCAATGTCGAGGTTCCGGACGAGCTGGATATCCTGAACCGCCTCGCAAAGGAATTGGGCGTGCGGGCCCCGGTCTCGCTCCGGGTGAATCCCGATGTGGATGCCAAGACGCACCCATATATCTCTACGGGTCTGCGTGAAAACAAATTCGGCATTCCGATGGAGGCCGCATTTGTGGAGTATCTCCGTGCCAAAAAGACTCTGCCGCATCTCGAGATCGTTGGGATCGACTGCCATATCGGCTCCCAGCTGACCAAAATCGATCCGTTTCTGGATGCCTTTGATCGCCTGTTGGGCATGGTGGATCGCCTCGCGGCTGAAGGGATTGTTCTCGGGCACATCGATATTGGCGGCGGGCTTGGGATTCGTTACAACGAAGAATGCCCGCCTGAGCCGGCGGAATATGCTGCTGCGGTGATGGAGCGGCTGAAGGGACGCAAAGTCTCCCTGTTCATGGAACCGGGGCGGGCAATTGTCGGAAACGCGGGGGTCCTCCTGACCCGGGTGCTTTATCTCAAGTCCAACGGCGAAAAGCACTTTGCGGTCGTGGACGCGGCCATGAATGACCTGATTCGTCCCTCCTTGTATCAGGCCTGGCAGGCCATCCTGCCCGTTGAGGTTCCGACGGCGAAGGCGACGCGAAGTTATGACATCGTTGGACCGGTCTGCGAGACCGGTGACTTTCTTGGAAAGGATCGCGAACTTGCGATCGCTCCTGGGGATCTCCTGGCGGTCCGCTCGGCCGGCGCCTATGGCTTCACCATGAGTTCCAATTACAACTCTCGACCGCGTGCCGCCGAGATTCTGGTGGATGGTGACCGCGCACACGTCGTCAGGCAACGCGAGACCCTTGAGGGGCTATTTGCCCTTGAAAGCATTCTTCCGGAGTGAGCATGCGGATTGCGTTCACCAAGATGCAGGGACTCGGCAACGATTTCATCGTCATCGATGCCGTCCGTCAGGCGGTTTCACTGGAACCTGAGAAAATCCGCCGCCTTGCCGATCGCCATTTTGGGATTGGTTGCGATCAGGTTCTGGTGGTCGAGCCCGCGCAGGGATCCGATGCGGATTTTCGTTATCGGATCTTCAATGCCGATGGCTCCGAAGTGTCCCAGTGTGGCAATGGTGCGCGTTGCTTTGCCCGCTTCGTCAACGAAAAAGGATTGACCGACCACGATACGATCCGGGTTGAAACAAGGGCCGGTCAACTGGTCTTGAATCTGGTTGCGGGAAACGAAGTCTTGGTCGACATGGGGGTTCCCCGTCATGCCCCGGATCAAATTCCCCTGGATAAGCCGTCGGAAGCCAAGCTCTATGCCCTCGATGTTGATGGCGAGCGGGTTGAATTTGCCGCAGTTTCCATGGGAAATCCGCATGCGGTGCTTCACGTGGCCAGCGTCAGAGCGGCGCCCGTAGAGAGACTAGGGCCGCTTTTGGAGTCGCATCCGCTGTTTCCTGAGCGGGTCAATGTGGGATTCATCGAGATCGTGGACCCCCATCGAGCGAGGCTTCGAGTCTATGAGCGGGGATCCGGCGAAACTCTGGCTTGTGGCAGCGGGGCGTGTGCTGCCGCAGTCGTGGGCATTGAACAAGGGCTTCTCAAGAGCCCAGTGGATATCGAATTACCGGGCGGCCATCTGATCATCAACTGGCAAGGGCGGGGTTTTCCTGTGATGATGCAGGGGCCTGCGGTCACCGTTTTTGAGGGAGAGATTGATCTGTGAGTGCACAAGAACCCACGCCGGTCCCGGAAGAATCGAGTGATGAAGCTCAAGTGGCTGCCTACCTTTCGAGGCACCCGGATTTCTTTAAAGCCCACTTATCCCTTCTTGAGTCGCTGCGACTGCCGCATGAGAGTGGAACCGCCGTTTCTCTGGTGGCCCGGCAGATCGATGTCCTCAGGGAAAAGAATGAGCGACTGCTAGAGCAGCTCGATGATCTGGTTCAGATTGCGCGCGAAAACGATGCGCTCTACCAGCGCATTCACCAGCTTACCCTTACCCTTCTTGATGCGAAAAGTCTCGAGGATGTCTTAGCCAGCCTCGATTGGGGGCTGCATCAGTATTTTCAGGCCGATTTTGTGGTGGTGCGTCTTCTCCATCCAGATGTCGAAAGTCCGGTGCTGCAGCTTTTTACCGCCAAGGATCACCCCTCCAGGGCCTGGGCCGAGGAACGGGCGGAGTCCGCGCAGCCCCTGTGTGGCAAGCCCGACCCCGCGCACGCGGCTTATCTTTTCGGCGAATCAGCAGGAGAGGTTGGATCCTATGCCGTCATCCGCCTCCATCATGCAGCTCTTCGGGGGCTTTTTGCGATCGGTAGCCGAGACCCTGAACGTTTCCGCTCTGACATGGGCTTTGTGTTCTTGGTCCAGATGAGTGAGATCCTCGCCAGTCGGATGGCCAGCCTTTTGTCTCAGGATTGAGTGCATGTCCCCAGAGGCACTCGGTCACATCGAGACCTATCTGGAGCGCCTTCGTGTTCAACAACGCCTTTCTCCAAAAACGCTTTTGGCCTATCGGCGCGATCTGGGGCAGCTGCAGCAGTTTTTGACCCAAAGTGAAATTCTGGATTGGGGGCAGGTAGATCCTCGGACTCTTCGAGGCTATGTCGCCGATCGGCACCGTCAAGGTTTGGGTAGCCGCAGCCTCCAGCGAGAACTTTCGGCCATTCGGGGTTTTTTCGACGCCCTCATTCGTGAGGGGATCATGGCGCAAAATCCAGCGCAGGGGATCCGGGCGCCCAAGGCCAAAAAGTCGCTTCCCGATGTCATGGACGTCGATGCCATGGTGGGGCTGTTGCAAGCGCCGCCTGAAGATCCCCAGGAAGTCCGGGACCTTGCCATGTGGGAACTTTTCTACTCCTCGGGTTTGCGTCTTTCTGAACTGGTGGCGCTAGATCTTCAGGATCTCGATTTTCGTGAGAGCACCCTGGTGGTCCGCGAAGGTAAGGGACAAAAAACCCGCCATGTCCCCATCGGTCGGTTTGCCCGCGACGCCATTGAAAACTGGCTTAAAGTTCGGGCCACTTGGCCTGGAGCCAGTTTGCCTGCGGTATTTACCAGCCGACGAGGAGTCAGGATTTCGCCGCGAAGTGTCCAGTCTCGTCTGGCGCGCTGGCAACTCAAGCAGGGTGGGGCCATGACGGTCCATCCTCACATGCTCCGGCATTCCTTTGCCAGTCACTTGTTGGAGTCCAGTGGCGACCTTCGGGCCGTCCAGGAACTGCTGGGGCATGCCAATCTGAGTACCACACAGGTCTACACGCATCTGGATTACCAGCATCTCGCCAAGGTTTACGATCAGGCGCATCCTCGGGCCAAACGAAAGGGACGTGAGGACGGCTGAGATTGTCGTGAAGGACAGACAGGGACGTCGGGAGGGGGTGTGCTGTATACTCGGAGGCTGATGCCCAGTCTAGGACAACCGCATGTCAGAACCTGAAGAGAGCGAGATCGAAGCGGCTGAAGACGCCCCCCGCAAGGGCAAGGCCGGTCTTCGCGAAATCACCCAAAAGCCGGGTTTCCGTAAGTTCGGAATGGGCGTGTTGTTCATCGCCTTGGTCATGTATGGCCTGGCCCTCTATTGGAGTCAGGAGCCCAAACCCTTTGACGTGGTCGAGGAAGGGGCGCATGCGGCACATGTTGAAAACCCAAAGGAAATGCCCCTGGGGTATACCTATTCGACGACGCTCATCGAGATTTCCCATACGCTGCTGCATAAGCCGGGTGGTTTTCTCTCGAACGACGTTTTCCCGCCCAGCGTTTTTCTCGACAACATCCCGAACTGGGAATTGGGCGCACTGATTGCGCTTCGTGATGCCACGACCCAGCTGCGTAACAACATTGCACGTTCACAGACGCAGTCGCAAGAAGACCCCGATCTGGCCAAAGGCGAGCCCTTCTTCTATTTCGATTACCGATCTTGGCAGCTGCCCTCCTCGGAATCGGAGTATGAAAAGGGGATTGAATCCTTGGAGGCCTATCGCGAGCGTCTGAGAAAGCGCGGGGCTAATTTCTATGCCCGTGCCGACAACCTTCGCCAGTATCTTGAAGTCCTTGAAAAGCGTCTGGGTGACTACTCGAACCGACTGAGTGCCAGCACCGCTGACCGGGTTAACGATGAGACCGAGGAGCGCCATGCGGACATGGAGCGCACCCCGTGGCTCAAGCTCGACGACCGGTTCTTCGAGGCCCGTGGCTATACCTGGGCGGCCATGCTGGTCCTCAAATCCATCGAATGGGACTTTAGAGACATCCTGGGTAACAAGACCGCTCAGGTCTCACTCCAGCATATCGTCCGGGAATTGGAGAACTGTCAGGAGAGTTATCTCAGCCCGGTCATTCTGAACGGCAGTGGATTTGGCCTTTTTGCCAACTATTCGCTGACTCTGGCCAATTATATTGCTCGCGCCAACGCGGCCACCATCGACTTGAGAAGTCTTCTCGAAAGGGGTTGATCCAATCCCTGGTCGATCAAAAAAGGCGCTTCGGCGCCTTTTTTGTGGTTTTAACGCAGATGCATCTTGTCGATCAGCTTGAGAAATCGCAGGTAACGTGCCTTGTGGATGGCGCCAGAGGCTGCCGCTTCTCGAACGGCGCACCCCATATCTTCTCGGTGCCGGCAGTCGTTGAAGCGACATTGATCCAGAAAGGGTCGAAATTCAACATAGCCGGATGCCAGTTGTTCGGCATTCATCTCTGCCAGCCCGAAGACAGCCACACCTGGACTGTCGATGAGGTCGCCGCCGTCGGGAAGATGGTAGAGCATGGCCGCGGTGGTCGTATGACGACCCAGACCCGCTTTTTCGGAGAGTTCGCGGGTTCTGAGATTCTTACCCGGAAGGAGCGCATTGGTCAGCGAGGATTTGCCGACCCCGGATTGTCCTGAAAGCATGCTGGTTTTACCCTTGAGCGCAGCCCGGAGCTGATCCAGCCCCTCTTCGGTCCGGGCACTGACCGGATAACAGGCGTATCCCATCTCCCGGTAATGCGCCATTTCATGATCCAGCTGGGCGCGGTCGGTCAGGCGGTCGATCTTGTTGATGACGATGGCGAGATTGATGCCACGGTGGGCAGCGGCGGCCGTGTATTGATCCACCAATAGCCAGTCCGGTTCAGGCTCCGGTGCCACGACCACCAGAACCTGATCCAGGTTGGCGGCAACCGGCCTGACTCGCCCGGCATGCGCTGGTCGGGTCAGGACGCTTTTACGTTCGAGAATCGATTCGACCCGGCCCAAACCTTCCCCTGCCGCGATGAAGAGGACCCGATCCCCGACGGCAATGGCGCCCACTTGTCGCCGGGTCTGACAGAGGCGGATCTCGCCATGAATATCCTCAACCGCCAAGGCCTGCCCCAGATGGCTGAGCACCAGCCCCTCAGAAGGGGAATTCGGATCGCTGGGGGATGCCATCTTTGGGATCAGTTCCTGGCGGGGTTTATCTTGTGCGGTTCAGGTGGTCAATGCGAATGGCAGCCGGTGGATGGCTGTAGTGGAATGCCGCATACAAGGGATCTGGCGTCAGGGTGCTGGCATTTTCCCGGTAAAGCTTGACCAGTGCACTGACCAGATGACGTGCCTCGCTATGGGATGAGGCGAAGTCATCGGCTTCGAACTCAAAACGCCTTTGAAACGCCGCCATCAGGGGTTTGAGAAAGACGGTAAACACGGGTGCCGTCAGCATGAAAAGAAGCAGGGCAGGCGCAGCCCCAGGGGTGGGAACCCCAAGCCCCTCAAAGAACCAGGGCTCCTGGCTCACCCAGCCGAGAACGGCAAAACCGATGAGGCTCAACAAGGAACTGGTGATCAACATCTTGATGACATGGCGGCACTTGAAGTGACCCAGCTCATGGGCCAGAACCGCTTCCAGTTCGTCATGCTCGAGGGAATCCACCAGGGTATCGAAAAAAACGATCCGTTTGCTGGCGCCTACGCCGGTGAAATAGGCGTTACCGTGACCGGAGCGCCGTGAACCATCCATCACGAAAATTCCCTTGCTCTGGAATCCGCAACGATCCAGGAGGGATTCGATTCGTGACTTGAGTTCCGGGTCAGGCAACGGGGTGAATTTGTTGAAGAGGGGAGCGATGAAGGTGGGGTACGCCCAACTCATCAGGATCGAGAAACTGATCAGGATGCTCCAGGCCAAAAGCCACCAGAAGGCACCTGTACTGTTCATAACCCAGAGGATCAGGGCAATGAGCGGTGCTCCGAGCAGAAAGCTGAGCAGTGTCTGCAGGAGAAGGTCCTTCAGGAATTGTGCGACCGTGGTCTTGTTAAAGCCGTAGCGTTCCTCAATGACAAAGGTCTGATAGAGGCTGATGGGAAGCTCGATCAGCTGCGCAGCCAGAAGCGTGCTGAGAATCATGCCGACACCCGAGGCGATCGGCCCAAGCCCCAATCCTTCCCAGAGTTTCTGAAGCCAGGCAATCCCGCCGCCCAAGGTGAAAAGGATCAGAACGCCTGCGCCGAGGATGCGATCAAAGTCGGCCAGTCGCGCCTTATCAACGGTATAGTCAGCCGCCTTTTGGTGCGCTTCAGTGGTGATGGTTTCGCGAAAGGCCGAGGGCACCTTCTCCCGGTGGAGAAGGACATGCTGGACGTGCCGTCGCGACAGCCAGAATTCAACCAGGAAGGAGATGGCTAGGGCGATCAGAAACAAAACAGTAAAATCGTTCATCGTTTTTCTTTTCCTGGCACCGCGTGCCTTGTGTGTGATCTGGACCACCTTTCGGGGCGGCTTTGTTCTTCATCCTTTTTGTCAGACTCTAAACTATGCCCCTAAATTCCCGGAACCTGATCTGGATCGATCTTGAAATGACGGGTCTTGACCCATTAACGGATGTCATCCTTGAGATCGCGACCATTGTTACGGATGCTGAACTGAATGTCCTTGCCGAGGGACCTGAGCTGGCCATCCACCGACCCAAGGCAGTTCTTGACGCCATGGATGAATGGAATCAGACCCATCATGGCCGTTCAGGTCTGATCGATCGGGTCCTTTCCAGCCCGTTTTCGGCCGAGGACGCCGAACAGCAGACGATCGCATTTTTAAAGTCCTGGGTTCCCGAGGGAGCGTCCCCCATTTGCGGGAACAGCATTTGTCAGGATCGCCGCTTTTTAGCGAGTGGCATGCCTCTATTGGAGAAATACTTCCACTACCGGAATCTCGATGTCTCCACACTAAAGGAGCTTGCGGCCCGCTGGGCTCCCGAAGTGGCTCAGGGGGTCCAGAAAACAGGACGCCACCGGGCGCTGGATGATATCCGCGAATCCATCGAGGAACTGCGTTACTACCGTCAGCATTTCCTCAGGGTTTAGCGAGTACCCGATCTTCAGAGCCCCGCAATGATCGCGACCAGCAGAAGAAGCATGACGACCCCGAGGGTCACAAACATGGTGAACCAGCTCCAGCCGCCGGTTTCCTTTTCGGTGGGTTCGACGCTGTCATGAATCGGGGTTCCGCAATTGCTGCAGATCACCGCTTTGTCCTTCACTTCATGTCCACAGTGGCGGCAGTACATCAGTAGCCTCTTGGGGTTCGGGTTTTGCCGGCGTTCGGCGTACAAGTCCTATTGTGGGGAAAGCATAGCGGAAGCCGGGAACGGTTTCCATTTTGTAGAGTCCTATGCGCTGAGTCCGGTGTCGATCGACGGCCGTTGGAGACAGCTTGGCTGTCATTATGTGAGAATGGCACGTTAGTGATAGGGGTAGGGTTTCTTCCTGGATTCTCAACCTGACACCGAACATGAATTGTCCACATCTATAAAGAGAGTCACAACATGAACAAGACCACGATGACGACCCTGATTGGTGCCGCTGTTGCATCCACTCTGGCCGGATCTGCTCAGGCTTCTGAAAATCCTTTTGCCCTCAAGGAACTGGCGAGTGGCTACGTTCAGCTGGCTGAAGCCGGCAAGGACGGTAAGGAAATGGTCTGTGGCGAAGGCAAGTGCGGCGGCAACAAGATGAACTCCGGCAGCATGAATTGTGGTGCCATGATGCAGAAGGCGCCGGCAGAGCCCCAGAAGGCGATGGAAGGCAAGTGTGCGGGGATGAACATGGGTGGACAGGCGCCTGCAGCCCCTGCGGCCCCGGCTGCGCCTTCGCAGGCTAAGTAAGCGGCGATCAGAACGCCCGTTCGGTCAATGACATCCGAAAATTCCCGACATCTCCAGGGTGTCGGGCTGGGGCTCAGGCGAGTCCACCTGGACGATTTTGCCGAGCGGGAATTCCTGCCGGTCGATTTTTTGGAAATCGCGCCGGAGAACTGGATGCGGGTTGGCGGCCGCTTGGGTCGCCTGTTTCGAAAGCTGACCGAACAACACGCCTTTGTGGCCCACGGCCTTTCGCTTTCGCTGGGGAGCCAGGATCCTCTGGATACCGGCTTCATCACCGAGCTTCGCTCCTTTATCAAGGATCACGGGATTCTGGGTTACAGCGAACACCTCAGCTACTGTAGCGATCAAGGTCATCTCTATGATCTCATGCCGATCCCCTTTACCGAGGAGGCTGTGAAGCATGTCGCTCATCGAATTCGAATCACCCAGGACATCCTGGGGCAAAAAATAGCCATCGAAAACGTTTCCTACTATGCGGCACCGGGTCAGGCCATGGATGAGGCGGATTTCGTTCGAGCCGTTTTGGACGAGGCCGATTGTGGCCTCCTGCTCGATGTCAACAATGTCTATGTCAACAGCGTGAATCATCGCTACGATCCGCGGAGCTTCATCCGCCGGATGCCTCAAGAGCGGATTGTGGGACTGCATGTGGCCGGACACTACGTCGAATCCGAGGATCTCCTCATCGATACCCATGGTGCACCTCTGGTTGATCCGGTCTGGTCGCTTCTTGATGAGGTGTATGGCGCGATGGGGGTTTTGCCGACCCTTCTGGAACGCGACTTTAATATCCCCCCTCTGGACGAACTCCTGGTCGAGGTTGATTCCATCCGTAGCGTTCAGCTTCGGCATCTTTCCCCGGAGGCTTGAGGCTAATGGCCACAGACTCCTTGGGCGAGATTCAGAAGGCCTTTGCCTCCCATATCCGCAATCCGGAGGAAGTGCCTGAACCTTCCGATGTGCCTTCGGCGCGGATGAAGGTTTATCGAGAGCTTTTTTTCAACAATGTCGAGAGTTTCATGAGTACCGGTTTTCCGGTGCTTCACGCCATTCTCGAGGGGTCGCGATGGTCTGCGCTGGTGAGGGATTTCTACCGGGAGCACGTTGCCACCACCCCTTTGTTTGTAGAAATTGCGGGTGAATTTGTTCGCTATCTAGAATCCGAGCGTGGAACGCGTCCCGGGGATTTGCCCTTTCTTAAGGATTTGGCCCATTACGAGTGGGTTGAGCTGGCCCTGTCGGTTCGGGAAGCCGATCCTCCCCCGTTGGACGCCAACTTCATGGACGATCCCCTCAGCGCGCATCCGAGGCTCTCACCCGTCTCCTGGCTGCTCAGTTATCCCTACCCGGTCCAAACGATCGGTCCGGAGTTTCAGCCACAGGTGGCCAACGAAAATCCGGTTCATCTTCTGGTTTACCGGGGACGGGATGAGGGGGTCCATTTTCTGGAGTTGAACCCGGTGACCCATCACCTGCTCGCGGTTCTGGTCTCTTCTGGGGAAGCAAGACTCGCCGAGATTTTGGAGCGGGTGGCGAAAGACATCGGGCATCCGGATGTTTCCAGAGTCTTGGCTTTCGGGGCTGACTTGATGAGAGACCTCCACCAAAAGGGCGCGATCGCCCCAGAGCCGCTCCTGATTCCCGCCTGAATCGCTCTCCGCCCCATCTTGGGGCTTTTTGGCCTGGCCATGACGCACTCTTATGGTGCAGTATGGGGGGCACCGCTGGCGTCCCCCGTCTGGGTTCCGCCATCACTGCTCTGGCCTCTTTATTGCTTGTGAGTCGACATGAGCGCAACCCTCCCGATCAATCAAAATCCCAGGATCCTGGATCACCTGACCGATGCTGTCCTGGTTTTCGATACCGGGAATCGGTTGATTTACATTAATTCGGCCGGCGAGATGTTATTTGCGGTCAGTGCCCGTCAGGTTCACGGCATGCGTGCCCGTTCTATTTTTGGCCTCAGTGATCGCTCCATCGAGGCCGATTTCAAGCGGGCCATTGGGCGAGGCGAGACCCTGACCAAGCGAAACCTGACCCTCGGGACGCCTTCGCAACCCGTGACTGTGAATCTCACGGTGGTGCCGGTTCAGGAGGAAGGCCAAGCCGACTTGGTGCTGGTTCAGATTGAACAGCTGGATCGGCATCTCAGAATTTCGATGGAGGAACAGATCCTCGCCCAACAGAACGCGGGCCGCATGCTCCTGCGTGGGTTGGCCCACGAAATCAAGAATCCTCTGGGCGGGATTCGCGGAGCCGCGCAGCTTTTGGAGCGCGAGCTTCCGGATGCCGACCTTCGCGAATACACCCAGATCATCATGGATGAGTCGGATCGGTTGCAGTCGCTGGTGGACCGGATGCTGGGTCCCAATAAGCCGCTCACGATGGAGTCGATCAATATCCACAAAATTCTCGAGCGGGTCCGGCAGCTGGTGCAGGTCGAGGCGCCGGCCGGGGTCATCATCGATCGGGATTATGACCCCAGTATTCCTTCGGTCATGGGCGATGGCGACCTTCTGATTCAGGCGATCTTGAACATTGTGCGCAATGCCGCCCAAGCCGTAGGGATTCGGGGGCGAATCCAGATCAAGACCCGGATTGATCGTCAGGTCACGATTGGCCATCGACGCAATCGCATGGCGGTCAAAATCGAGATTCACGATGATGGGCCTGGCATTCCTCCTGGGCTGATGGGGCAAATCTTCTACCCCATGGTCACAGGGAGAGCCGAGGGCACCGGGTTGGGTCTCTCCATTGCGCAATCGCTCATCAATCAGCATGGCGGGCTGATTGAGTGCTCGAGTGAACCGGGCCATACCATTTTTTCAATTTACTTGCCGTTGGAGCTTGCCCATGAACAAGGTGGATGAGGTCTGGATCGTCGATGATGATCGGTCGATCCGCTGGGTCCTCGAAAAGGCCCTTGAGAAGGCGGGCATCAAGACGCGAAGTTTTTCCAATGCGGACCTTTTGCTGGAGGAGCTGAACGGATTTATTCCGGATGCCATCATCACCGACATCCGAATGCCGGGTCTGGATGGTCTGAGCCTACTCAAGCGGATTCAGGAGAGCTATCCGGGACTTCCGGTGATTGTCATGACGGCTCACTCTGACCTTGAGAGTGCGGTTTCAGCCTTTCATGGCGGGGCCTTCGAGTATCTTCCCAAGCCCTTTGATATCGATGAAGCGGTTGACCGGGTGCAGCGTGCCTGTGCCCAAGCCCGCAATCTGAGGCTCCAGCGTGAGCCGGTCGCGGCATCCGAGGCCACACCGGAAATCATTGGTGCGGCGCCTTCGATGCAGGAGGTTTTTCGGGCGATCGCCCGATTGGCCCGCTCCCACATTACCGTGTTGATCAATGGTGAATCCGGAACCGGCAAGGAACTGGTGGCCAAGGCGCTGCATCGCCATAGCCCCAGAGCAGCGCAACCTTTTATTGCGCTCAATATGGCCGCCATTCCGAGAGACCTTTTGGAATCCGAGCTCTTTGGTCATGAGCGTGGCGCCTTTACTGGTGCTCAGGCCCGAAGGGCCGGGCGGTTTGAGCAGGCGGATGGCGGGACCCTTTTTCTCGATGAAATTGGTGATATGCCGGCCGAGCTTCAGACCCGACTGCTCCGCGTGCTGGCCGATGGCGAATTTTTCCCGATCGGCGCCCATGCACCGGTAAAGGTCGATGTCCGCATCATTGCGGCGACCCACCAGAACCTGGATCAGCTGGTAGCGGAAGGCCGCTTCCGCGAGGACCTCTATCACCGTCTCAATGTGATCCGTATCCATCTGCCCCCGCTCCGCGAGCGCCGTCAGGACATTCCTTTGCTGCTCCGGCATTTCCTTCAGGAGGCCAGTCAGGAGATCAAGGCCGAAACCAAGGTTCTGAGGGCTGATGTGGAGGAATTCCTCTGCACGCTGGACTGGCCCGGCAATGTGCGTCAGCTGGAAAACACCTGCCGCTGGATCACGGTGATGGCCGCAGGCAAGGACGTCCACCTGGATGACCTTCCCCCAGAGCTTTTGCAGACAGGAAAAGACCTGCCTGCACCCTTGGGGGATGGGAATTGGCAGGATGCCCTTCGGGAGTGGATTCAGGAAGAGCTGCGCCTCGGGCATCTCAATATTGCCAAGGAAGCGATCGAATCGGCTGAAAGCATCCTGATCCGGACGGCCTTGGCGGCAACCCGGGGACGCCGTCAGGAAGCGGCCAAGCTTTTGGGTTATGGGCGCAATACCCTGACGCGCAAGATTGCCGAGCTCAATCTCGACGTCTGATCGTTTTTGGAAATGGGGGGTTGCCATTCTGGTCTCAAATTTGGCGGCCCCAAATGCGATAATGGACACAGTTCCCTGACCTTCAGTGCGCAATCGTCGCTGGGGCCAGGTGGGCAGGGCGTCGGGTCTATAACGGTCCCGGCAAGGCCATCTTTCGAGGGCCCCTGCCGTCCTCAAAGTCCTAGCCAGAAGTCCGACTATGCCCACCCGACATCTCATTCGCAGTGAACCCAGTGAAGCCCTGACCGAAACTCGCCCCTTGGGGATGAAGGCCAAGGACATCGCCTCCGGAGTCTCCCAGCACTTTACCTACACCCTGGGTCGTGACCGGTTCTGTAAATCCAGCCATTACAGCTACACGGCGCTGGCGCTGACGGTTCGAGATCGTCTGATGGAGCGCTGGAAGCATACCCAGCAAGCCTATCGCGCGACGACCTGCCGAAGGGCCTATTACCTCTCGCTTGAATTTCTGATGGGGCGAGCCCTTCGCAACGCCATGCTGAATCTGGCCCTCGACAAGCCCACCCAGAAGGCTTTGGATCAGCTCGGTCTTGATCTTGAGGAATTGGCGGAAATCGAGAACGATGCGGGGCTTGGTAACGGCGGACTTGGACGCCTTGCAGCCTGCTTTCTCGATAGTTGTGCCACCCTTCAGTTGCCGGTTACCGGCTATGGGATTCGCTACGAATACGGCATGTTCCGGCAGCTGATTGAAGCAGGGCATCAGTTGGAGGAGCCCGATCACTGGCTCCGGAACGGCCATGTGTGGGAGCTGGAACGTCCTGAATTGACGACGCGGGTCCGTTTCGGGGGGCGAACGGAAATGGATGCCGACCAAAGGGTGCGTTGGGTGGATACGCAGGATGTGCTTGCGGTTCCCTATGATGTGCCGGTCCCTGGGTTCGACAATGGAACGGTCAATACCCTGAGGCTTTGGAAAGCGGCAGCCACCGACGAATTCAGCCTGAGCGAATTCAATGCCGGGGACTATACCGAGGCGGTGCGATCCAAAAATCGGGCTGAGAACATCACGATGGTGCTCTATCCCAATGACGCCAGCGAAAACGGCAAGGAACTGAGGTTGCGGCAGCAGTACTTCCTGGCCAGTGCGAGTCTTCAGGATATCGTCAGGACCTGGATTCAGGTGCATGGCGAGGACTTCAGTCAATTCGCTGCAAAGAATGTCTTCCAGCTCAATGACACCCATCCCACCATCGCGGTGGCGGAATTAATGCGGATTCTCGTGGATGAGCATCGGTTACCTTGGGATCGGGCTTGGGAGATCACCCGTTCGACCATGGCCTATACCAACCATACCCTGCTCCCTGAAGCGCTCGAGAAATGGCCAGTTCGACTGTTCAGACAGCTTTTGCCGCGTCTTCTCGAGATCATCTTTGAAATCAACGCGGGTTTTTTGCGCGAAGTCGCGACCCGCTGGCCCGGGGACCATGATCGCCTGGCCCGGATGTCCCTCATAGAAGAGGGCTGGGAGCAGCAGGTCCGGATGGCCTATCTGGCGATCGTCGGCAGTTTCTCGGTCAACGGGGTGGCTGCGCTGCATTCAGATCTCCTGATCAAGGGCATGTTCCGGGATTTCCATGATCTTTGGCCCTGGAAGTTCAACAATAAAACCAACGGCATTACCCCCAGGCGTTGGCTTTCAGCTTCCAACCCAGAACTGGCCAAGCTTCTGAATGACACCATCGGCACCGAGTGGACACGCGATCTTGCCCAGCTCTCTGAACTGAAGCGGTATGCTGACGATCCCTCGTTCCAGCAAGCCTTCCGCAAGGTGAAACGCGCCAATAAAGAGCGGCTGGTCCGTTACGCCGAGGCGGAGACCGGCGTGATCCTCAATCCGGACGCCCTCTTCGATACTCAGGTCAAAAGGATCCACGAGTACAAGCGTCAGCTTCTGAATGCACTTCATGTGATCCATCTCTACGACCGAATTCGAAGGGGAGATGCCACCGACTGGACCCCGCGAGTCGTGTTCTTCGGCGGTAAGGCGGCGCCGGGTTATCAGATGGCCAAGCGCATCATCAAGCTGATCAATAACATCGCTGCCCGGGTTAATTCAGATCCTCTGGTTGGAGATCGCCTGAAGGTGGTCTTTCTCCCGAACTATCGGGTCACGGCGATGGAAACGATTTGCCCCGGAACGGATCTTTCCGAGCAGATTTCAACGGCGGGTAAGGAAGCCTCTGGCACCGGGAACATGAAGTTCATGCTCAACGGCGCCCTCACCATCGGGACGCTGGATGGTGCCAACATCGAAATTCGGGAAGAGGTCGGCGAAGAAAACTTCTTCCTTTTCGGTCTCACGGCCGAGGAGGTCGAGTCCGCCCGCGCCGATTATGATCCTGTATCGATCATCCGGGGTCATGATGATCTTTCCCGGGTCGTCTCGCTCCTTGAGGCCGGATTTTTCAATCCGGATGAACCTGGGATTTTCGATGCCATTGTGAACGCCATCAAGTCTCCGACCGATCCCTGGATGACGGCAGCGGATTTTCCGGCCTACCTTAAGGCGCAGCGCCGGGCCGCCGAGGCCTTCAAGGATGAAAAGGCATGGACACGCATGAGCATTCTCAATACCGCCTCTGCCGGAAAGTTCTCTTCGGACCGGACCATCCTTGAATACAACGAGGAGATCTGGAAGCTTACGGCCGTTGCACCTTTTGATGCCTAGTGCTGGACGTTGTTCTTTTTGAGCCGGAGATTCCGCCGAACACGGGCAATATCATCCGGCTTTGCGCCAATACAGGTGCGGGACTTCACCTGATCGAGCCCTTGGGCTTCAGTCTGGATGATGCGAGGTTAAAGCGTGCGGGCCTCGACTACCATGAGTACGCCCGCGTGCTGAGCTATCCGAGTCTTGAGGCCTATCTCGAAACGGCAGGATCCCGGCGCATCTTTGCCTTGTCGACCCGGGGCACTCGTTCTTATGCCGACCCCCACTTTAAGCCCGGGGACACGTTTCTTTTTGGTCCGGAAACCCGGGGTCTGCCCCGCGATCTCCTGGAGCAATTACCTGCATCTCAGCGCCTCACCATTCCCATGCGGCCTGGAGGCCGCAGTCTGAATCTCTCCAATGCCGTCGCGCTGGTCGTCTATGAAGCCTGGCGTCAACTCGGCTTCAAGGGCACGGAGGATGGGGATTCGATATGCTATTGATCCATCGACATGGATCCGGACGGGTTTTGGCCTCGGATCTACTTTGACACTGGAGTTGCCATGCCCGAATCCAAAACCTATCGCAATTTTCTTTTGCTCCAGATGGTTTACATGGTCTCTTTTCCTTTGCTGACCATGCAGGGGCTTTTTGGCGACATTCTTGAGTTGACCTTGGGGGTCGGGCTTTTGAGCGCGGGACTTATCTTGTCCGCAGGACGAAAAAAAAAGGTCGTCAGTACGATTTTGATTGCGCTACTCGTGCTCGTACTCTGGACACTGGAAGTGATGAACCCCAAGGTGCGCTGGCTGGCTCTGACCCGTGAGACCATTTTTATCCTCTTTTTTGCCCGGGTCATTTTTGTCATGGCCCACCATGTTTTTCTGTCGCCGAGGGTCAAGACCTCAGACCGACTCTATGGTGCAGTTTCGATTTATCTGATGATCAGTGCGTTCTTTGGCAGCATGTACACCCTGACCTCCCTCATCATTCCGAATGCCTTTGACTGCACGCCGAGTCTTTGCGGGGGCGATGTGAGCTTTTACCTTCGTAATGGCGGAAATCTCTATTTCAGCCTGATCACTCTGACCACGCTGGGTTACGGGGACATCACCCCGGTCTATCCTTTTGCGGGCATGCTGTCTTCTCTGGAGGCCCTGATCGGGCAGATGTATGTGGCAGTGGTCGTCGCGCGTTTGGTTGGACTCCATCTGATGGAAAATCAACCCCCAAAGCCATTGCCCTAAAGAAAAAAGCCCGTGCCGGCATCGATGCGGGCACGGGCTTTCCAAGAGGCCCTCTATCGGACCCTTTCGTCGAAAGATCAGAGATAGTCGCGGATCAGCACTTCAGCAATCTGGACACTGTTGAGCGCTGCGCCTTTGCGAATGTTGTCCGAGACCACCCACAAATCGAGTCCGCGAGGATGAGAAATGTCTTCCCGAATACGCCCCACGAATACGGGATCTTGCCCTGCGCTTTCAGTCACTGCCGTCGGATAACCTCCGGGTTTGTGTTCATCCACGACGACGACCCCGGGAGCCTTGCCCAGCAGAACCTTGGCCTGATCCGCTGTCATTTTCTCCCGGGTTTCGATGTGAACGGCTTCAGAGTGGCCATAGAACACGGGAACCCGAACGGCGGTTGGATTCACTTCGATGCTCTGATCTCCCATGATCTTCCGCGTCTCCCAAACCATCTTCATTTCTTCCTTGGTGTATCCATTGTCAAGGAAGACATCGATTTGGGGCAGAACATTGAATGCGATCTGCTTGGGGTAGACCGAGGGCGTGACCGGCTTTCCACTCAGGAGTTGGGTGGTCTGCTGGGCCAGTTCTTCGATGGCCTTTTTGCCGGTGCCTGAAACCGCCTGATAGGTGCAGACATTGATTCGCTCGATGCCAACGGCATCATGGATCGGCTTGAGGGCCACCAGCATCTGAATGGTCGAGCAATTCGGATTGGCAATGATGCCCCGATTCCGGTACTCCGCAATGGCCTCCGGATTCACTTCTGGTACGACCAGCGGAATGTCGTCTTCGTAACGGAAGCGCGAGGTGTTGTCGATGACAACACAGCCCTCGGCCGCGGCTTTCGGGCCATAGATCTCAGAAACGGAAGCGCCTGCAGAGAAAAGGCCGATCTCGGTCTGGCTGAAGTCGAAGGTTTCGACATCCAGAACCGTCAGGTCCTCACCGCGGAAGGAGACCGTTTGTCCCGCCGAGCGACTGCTCGCCAGCGGAAACACCTGACCGACTGGAAAATTCCGCTGTTCGAGGATTTCCAGCATCGTTTCACCGACCGCGCCCGTCGCGCCCAGGACGGCAACGTTGAAGGTTCGCATGATCTTAAGCTCCTAGCCGCGCAGGGCCGCGATGATCGCTGCACCCATTTCCTGGGTGCCGACTTTGCGGGTGCCCTCGGAGTAGATGTCCGCCGTGCGGTAACCGGCGTCCAGGGACTTGATGACGGCCTTCTCGACCCGGTCTGCATTGACGGCATCATTGAAGCTGTGACGCAACATCATGGCCACGGACAGGATGGTCGCGATCGGATTGGCAATGCCTTTGCCGCTGATGTCGGGGGCCGAGCCATGGATCGGTTCGTACATGCCCTTGCCATTCTTGTCGAGGGAGGCGGAGGGCAGCATGCCAATCGAGCCGGTCAGCATCGCTGCGCAGTCGGAGAGAATGTCGCCAAACATGTTTTCGGTCACCATGACATCGAATTGCTTCGGAGCCCGAACCAGCTGCATGGCGGCATTGTCGACGTACATGTGGCTGAGTTCGACGTCAGGGTAGTCCTTGGAGACTTCGATCATGACTTCACGCCACAGTTCGGTGCATTCAAGGACATTGGCCTTATCGACGGAGCAGAGCTTCTTGTGACGCTTTTGAGCGGTCTGGAAGGCGATATGACCGATACGGCGGATTTCAGATTCCGTATAAATCAGGGTGTTAAATCCCTCGCGTTCACCCTGGTCATTGAGCCTGCGTCCACGTGGCTTGCCGAAGTAAATACCTCCGGTGAGCTCGCGAATGATCATGATGTCGAGGCCTGAAACGACTTCAGGCTTCAGGGTCGAGGCGGCCACGAGCTGCGGATAAAGGAGCGCAGGGCGGAGGTTGGCAAAAAGCTCAAGCTCGGCGCGAAGGCCCAGAAGACCCCGTTCAGGGCGAACGGAGTAATCCAAGGGCTCCCATTTCGGGCCCCCGACGGCACCAAGAAGTACCGAATCTGCGGCGGCGCAGACTTTCAGTGTCGCTTCGGGAAACGGCGTGCCCGTTGCATCATAGGCCGCGCCGCCGATCAAGGCTTCTTCGGTCTCGACCTTGAGGCCATAGTCACTTTTAAGGACATCCAGAACCTTGAGGGCTTCGGCAACGATTTCAGTTCCGATCCCGTCGCCGGGCAATACTGCAATTTTTTTGGTCATCATGTCATGCGAGAGCCCCGATCCAATGTGGCGGGGAGGGATAGCGCGGCGCACGCGATGTGGCGCCCTGATTCTCGCTTCTCCTATCGATCGTTGCTATCCAGGGGGGTGGTAAGAATGGGGGGTGATCCGGAGGCTTTAAGGTCCGGATCACATTCAGTTTCGATTGAGGCCAGCGAGCGCCCTAGGCGACGTCGCTGAAAAGCCAGGGGGCTTCCTTCTTTCGACGCACCTCATAAGCCGAAATCTCTTCCGCACGCTGAAGCGTCAGGCCGATATCGTCGAGCCCATTCAGCAAGCGGTGCTTACGCGTGGGTTCGATCTCGAAGTGAATTTTTTCGCCGAACTTCGTGGTAATGGTCTGGCTTGGAAGATCGACCTCGATCTGGTATCCGACCCCCGCCGCATCCTTAAACAGATGGTCTACGGTGGCGCTATCGAGAGTGATCGGCAAGATCCCGTTCTTGAAGCAGTTGTTGTAGAAAATATCGGCAAAACTCGGAGCAATGAGAACCCGGAAGCCATAATCTTCGAGGGCCCACGGCGCATGTTCGCGAGACGATCCACAGCCGAAGTTTTCCCGGGTGAGGAGAATTCGGGCCCGGAAGGCCGAGGGCTTGTTCAGAACAAAATCCGGGTTGCGCGGGCGGTTGGTGCAGTCCATGTCAGGCTCGCCGCGATCCAGGTAGCGCCACTCATCAAAGAGGTAGACACCAAAGCCACTGCGCTTGATGGATTTGAGGAATTGTTTCGGGATGATGGCATCCGTGTCCACATTGGCTCGATCCAATGGGATAACCCGAGAGTTGATGTAACGAAAAGATCTCATGACTTGGGTGACCTCTTGCGCAAGGTGGATCCCGCCGGGCGGGGGGCCGGTTTCTTGGGGTTCGGTGTGGCCGTCGTTTTCTTTGCTGCAGCGGCGGCCTTTTTGACCGGAATCCTTGCCTTCGGGGCTTTGCCTTCAGGAGCGACTTCGTGGGTCACGGGACTCTGGGACACCGGTTCTGCAGCCTTTGGCCGGGCTTTGGGTGCGGCCTTCTTTGGGGTTTCGACAACGGGCAGTTCAGCCGGCGTTGGGGCGGCAACGACGGGCGCGACGTCCTTTGGAGCCTCAGTGACCGGTTTCGTCGGCGTGACGCTTGCGGCTTTTTCGGCCGCTACGGGCTTGAGTGAGCGGACATCGATGAAATGACCGGTGACTGCCGCTGCGGCCGCCATGGCAGGACTGACCAGGTGGGTGCGGCCACCGAAGCCCTGACGGCCTTCGAAGTTGCGGTTCGACGTTGAAGCACAACGCTCACCGGATTCCAGGCGGTCGGCATTCATGGCAAGGCACATGGAGCAACCCGGATCACGCCATTCAAAACCTGCGGCGACGAAAATCTGGTCGAGCCCTTCATCCTCTGCCTGTTGTTTGACCAGACCAGAACCTGGAACGACCATGGCCAGCTTGATGTTGGAAGCAACCTTTCGGCCTCGCGCAATCTCTGCGGCGGCCCGCAGATCTTCGATGCGTCCATTGGTGCAGGAACCGATGAAGACCTTGTCCAGCTTGATCTCGCTGATCGGAGTTCCGGCCTTGAGGCCCATGTACTGCAGTGCGCGTTCCATCCCGTCACGCTTCACCGCGTCTTTTTCCTGGGCGGGATCGGGGACCTTCGCATCCACCGGCAAGACCATCTCAGGAGAGGTGCCCCAGCTGACCTGCGGTTGAATGTCTTGAGCGGCCAATTCGATGGTGGCATCGAAGGTGGCATCGGCGTCACTCTTCAGGTCCTTCCAGCTCAGAAGGGCTTCGTCCCACAGACGACCCTTGGGCGCCATGGGGCGACCCTTCAGGTAATTGATGGTGGTGTCATCCACGGCAACAAGGCCAGCACGCGCTCCACCTTCAATCGCCATGTTACAGAGCGTCATGCGACCTTCCATGGTCAGGCTGCGAATCGCAGATCCTGCGAACTCGATGGTATAGCCTGTCCCGCCGGCCGTTCCGATCCGTCCGATGACGGCCAGAATGATGTCTTTCGCGGTCACGCCGGCACCGAGGGTGCCTTCGACCTTGACCAACATGGTCTTTGACTTTCTCTGGACCAAACACTGGGTGGCCAGAGCATGTTCCACTTCCGAGGTGCCGATGCCGAAGGCCAGTGCACCAAATGCGCCATGGGTCGCGGTGTGCGAGTCACCACAAACGATGGTCATGCCGGGCAGGGTAGCCCCTTGCTCAGGGCCCATGACGTGGACAACGCCCTGGCGCACGTCACCCATGGGGAATTCCAAGATCCCGAATTCGGCACAATTGCGATCCAGTGTTTCGATCTGGAGTTTGGCGATGGGATCTGCGATGCCTTTTGCGCGGTCCTTGGTCGGGACGTTGTGGTCCGCGGTGGCAAGGTTCGCCCCTGCGCGCCAGACGTTGCGCCCGGATAGTCTGAGGCCTTCGAAGGCCTGAGGCGACGTCACTTCATGCAGCAGTTGACGATCCACGTAAATCAGGGCGGAACCATCCGGTTCGGTGCACACAACATGTGCATCCCACAGTTTGTCATAGAGGGTTTTGCCGGCCATAGGCGTCAGGTCTCGGTAAAGGGTCTAAAAGGAAGGGATCGGGCCGTCTCAGGGGGCGGCGTCCAGGACTTCGAACAGTTTCTGGGTGATGGCGTCCACGCTGCCGATGCCATTAATACTGGCAAACCGGACAGATCCCTGTTCGGCCTTGGTCTGGTAATAGCCTACCAGTGGCTTGGTCTGCTCATGATAGACCGAGAGCCTTTTGCGAACCGTGGCTTCGCTGTCATCGTCTCGCTGAATGAGTGCTTCACCGGTGATGTCATCGATGCCCTCCACTTTGGGGGGGTTGAAAACGATGTGATAGGAGCGCCCTGAGGCCGGATGGACACGGCGGCCACTCATGCGGCGAACGATTTCCTCGTCATCCACCACGAACTCAATGACGACATCGATCGTGATGGCCAAAGCGTCGAGTCCATCGGCCTGCGCGATGGTCCTTGGAAAACCGTCCAGCAGGAAGCCGTTCCGGCAATCATCGGCCGCGATGCGCTCCTTGATCAGGCCCAAAATAATGTCGTCCGAGACCAAAAGACCGGCATCCATGATCTTTTTGGCGGCAAGCCCGAGTTCCGTTCCATCGCGAACAGCGGCGCGCAACATGTCGCCGGTCGAAATTTGGGGAATATCGAACTTCTCGGTGATGGCCTGTGCCTGAGTGCCTTTGCCTGAACCGGGCGCACCAAGGAGGATGACTCGCATCGCAACGTCTCCACGTGAAAAATGACGCGATTCTCGCATATTCAGGGGGGGCTGCCCATAGTCTGAGCCTCTTCCAACGGGACATGATGCCGAAGGTGGGGGTTTATTTCCAACGGAAGTGATGCTGAAGAGGTCGCAGTTGGGATCATGGAGACATGATCGTGACGCTACAAACCCAACAGCTCAATTCCATTGAGAAGGTCAGGGAGTTCATTCTTGGAACGGACCCTGTCGTTTTTGGTTTTTCAGACCGCAAGGAGGCTCATCAGTGGATGGCCGAAACGCTACGTCGCTTTGCCTACGGGAGCCGATCCAAGGAGCACAAAGGACTCCTCAAACGCTATCTCTCCAAGGTGACAGGCCTTTCTGTGGCACAGGTGGAGCGCTACATCCGCCAGTTTCTTCAGGAGGGCACGTGTGAAGATCGGAGGAGGCACTCTGAAAACCTTTTCAGAACGCGTTACACCCCGGAGGATGTCCAACTCCTTGCAGAGCTGGATTCGATTCATGAAAACCTCTCAGGCCCGGCGACCAAGAAGCTTTGTGAGCGGATGTATCACGTCTTTGGAGATCACCGATATGAACGGCTTTCAACCATATCCAACGGCCATCTCTACAACCTTCGCAAAGAAGCTGCCTATGCCCAAGTACGGCAGGTCTTCCAGAAGACGCGATCTACTAAGATTCAGATCGGTGTCAGACGTAAGCCCTATCCCAACGGGTCTCCAGGCTATCTTCGGGTCGACAGCGTTCATCAGGGCGACCTGGATGGCGTTAAAGGCATTTACATCATCAATGCCGTTGATGAGGTCACCCAAATGCAGTGCATTGTGGCCGTCGAGCGCATCAGCGAGATGTTTCTGGTTCCCGCACTCAATCAGATGATGGAGTCTTTTCCCTTTGTGATCAGGAATTTTCACTCGGACTGTGGGAGTGAATACATCAACCGCAAGGTGGCCGAAATGCTGGAAAAGCTTCGGATCGATCAAACCAAGTCGAGATCCCGGCATTGCAATGACAATGCCCTGGTGGAATCCAAGAATGCATCAACGGTCCGCAAGTATCTGGGTTATGCCCATATCCCGGCCCCTCTGGCGGATCTGGTGTCCGAATTCACTCGCGGTGTTCTGACGCCCTATATCAATTACCACCGGCCCTGCTTCTTCTCTTACGAGGAGGAGGATGCCAAAGGCAAGATCCGCAAGAAATACCGCTACGAGGACATGATGACGCCCTACGAGAAGTTCAGATCGTTGCCTCAAAATGAAAGTTACCTTCGGCCCGGACTGACCTTGGAGCAATTAGATGCAATTGCATCAACCCAAAGCGATAATGAGGCGGGCTTGGCGCTCCAAAACGCGCGCCAAAAACTCTTTCAAACCATCAATAAAAGATCCCAAAGATCTGCTGCCTGAAGACCGTTTAATGGTCGTCCTTCAGCATCATCTTCGGATTGGAAATTACTAATGCCCGTGTTGTATGCACCAAAGAAAACGCCGAACCCTTTCGAATTCGGCGTTTAAAGCGGCCAAAGGCCATAGATTCCAAGCCAACACCTGAGAGCCCGACTCCCCCCCGGTTGCCGGGCCTCCGTCCTAAAGGCCTACTGGCAGGCCTCGCAGGTCGGATCATCGATTGAACAGAGCTTGGGTCCCGGTTCAATCCGGAGATCGCTGGAAACGACCTCCATCGCAGCAAGCGAAACGGCTCCGCCCGCCTCGCTTTTGACGGCATTGAGCTTGCCGTCGAATGCCGTGCTCTTTTCGACGTGGGTCGCACCCATCGTCCGGAGATAGTAGGTGGTCTTAAGACCACGGAGCCAGGCAAACTTGTAGAGTGAATCCAGCTTCTTACCCGAAGGTTCGGCCAGATAAAGATTGAGGGACTGGGCCTGATCAATCCATTTCTGACGCCTTGAAGCCGCCTCAATTAACCAACGGACATCCAGTTCAAATGCGGTCGCGTAACGCAGCTTGATTTCTTCAGGAACCCGCTCGATCCGCTGCAGACTGCCATCGAAGTACTTGAGGTCGTTGATCATCACGGCATCCCACAAGTCGTACTTCTTGAGTTCAGCCACCAGGTAGGGATTCACCACCGTGAACTCACCCGAGAGGTTCGATTTCACGAACAGATTCTGGTAGGTCGGCTCGATCGACTGCGAAACCCCACAGATGTTGGAGATGGTTGCGGTCGGGGCAATCGCCATGGTGTTGCTGTTGCGCATGCCGACAGAGCGAACTCTCTCACGCAGGGCATCCCAATCCAGCGTCATGGAGTGATCCACCTGCAGGTAACCCCCGCGATGCTCCTCAACCAAGCGGGACGAATCAATTGGCAGAACGCCCTTGCTCCAGAGTGATCCCTTGTAGCTCGCGTAGGTCCCACGCTCCTCCGCCAGGTAGGTTGAAGCTTCAATGGCGTAGTAGCTAACCAACTCCATGCTGCGATCCGCAAAGTCGATCGCCTGTTCCGACGCATAGGAAATTCCAAGCTGGTAAAGCGCATCCTGGAACCCCATGATGCCGAGCCCGACCGGACGATGCTGGACATTCGAGCGGCGAGCCTGCGGAACGCTGTAGTAGTTGATATCGATCACGTTATCCAGCATGCGCATGGCCGTGGTGATCGTCGCCTTCAGTTTGGTGGCATCAATCGCACCGTCCGCACCAATGTGCGCAGAGAGATTGACTGAGCCGAGATTGCATACGGCGATTTCCTGATCATTGGTATGCAATGTGATTTCGGTACACAGATTCGAGCTATGAACCGTTCCGACATGCTGATTCGTGTATCGAATGTTGCAGGGATCCTTGAAGGTGATCCAGGGATGGCCGGTTTCGAACAGCATCGAAAGCATCTTGCGCCACAACTGATTCGCCGGGATCCGTTTGAACAGCCCGATTTCGCCCCGATCCGCCTTGGCCTCGTACTCTTCGTAGCGCTGCTCGAAGGCAAGACCGCTCAGATCATGAAGATCGGGAACATCACTCGGACTGAAGAGGGTCCAGTCCTTGTCCTCGGCCACGCGCTTCATGAAAAGGTCCGGCACCCAATTCGCGGTGTTCATGTCATGGGTCCGACGACGGTCATCACCGGTGTTCTTTCGAAGCTCCAGAAACTCCTCAATGTCGATGTGCCAGGTTTCAAGGTAAGCACAGACCGCACCGAGACGCTTGCCGCCCTGGTTGACCGCAACCGCCGTATCGTTAGCGACTTTCAGGAAGGGCACCACGCCCTGAGACTTGCCGTTGGTCCCCTTGATGTGGGCGCCAAGGCCTCGAACCCGCGTCCAGTCATTACCCAGTCCGCCGGCATACTTTGACAGGAGGGCGTTGTCCTTGATCGCGCCATAAATGCCATCAAGGTCATCCGGAACCGTCGTGAGGTAGCACGAGGACAACTGCGGACGCAGCGTCCCCGAGTTGAACAGGGTCGGCGTTGAGCTCATAAAGTCGAAGGACGACAGGAGGTTATAGAACTCGATGGCACGACCTTCGCGATCGATCTCGTTCATCGCAAGCCCCATGGCGACGCGCATGAAAAACGCCTGCGGCAGCTCGAAGCGAACACCGTTGCTATGAATGAAGTAACGATCGTAGAGGGTCTGAAGCCCGAGGTAATTGAAGTTGAGGTCCCGTTCCGGCTTTAGCGCTGCCCCCAGACGCTTTAAGTCATAGCGGGTCAATTCGGTGGAAAGGAGCTCGAGCTCTGCACCCTGCTTGATGTATTCGGCAAAGTAGTCGGCATAGCGCTCGGCCATCTCCGCCTGCGTCGCTTCGCTCCGGACATGCCCGAGGAAGCTCAGAGCTTCCTTACGAAGGCTGTCGAGCAGCAAACGCGCTGCCACAAACGAGTAGTTGGGCTCCTGCTCGATGCGGGTTCTTGAGGACATCAACAGGGCATGCGCGACATCCTTTTCCGGTACCCCGTCAAAAAGATTGCGGCGGGTTTCTTCAAGAATCCAACCAGCGTCGACATTCTCAAGACCCCGGCACGCCTCATCAACGATCTTGCCGATGCGCTTAACATCGAGAGCCCTGACTGTGCCATCGTCCAAAGTCACGCTGAGTTCGCGGGCATCGGCTTCGACGGGCTGATCATCCTGGGTCTTCTCAGCACGCAGTCTGGAACGCTCTTCACGGTAAAGAACGTAGGCTCTGGCGACCTTGTGGTGCTCCCCGCGCATGAGGACCAACTCCACCTGATCCTGAACATCCTCGATGTGAAGGGTCCCACCCGAGGGCAAGCGACGGAAAAGCCCGCGCATCACCTGATCGGTCAGCCCTTCGACCAGTTCGTGAATGCGACCGCTGGCAGCCGCCGAAGAGCCTTCGACTGCGAGGAAAGCCTTGGTGATCGCCACGCTGATCTTGCTGGCATCGAATCCATTGACCTTGCCGTTTCGGCGAATGACCCGAATCTCGCCCGGCGCATTCGCCCGGAGCTCGACATCAACAGGGGTCTGTCCAGGCGGAATGGCCTGTGATTTGGACGATTGGGTCAAGGATTCGGATTCCATCGGCTGGCACCTCGGTTTAAACATGCTGAAAGGAGTTGAGACACTATAGAATGTGGTCTGAATCCGAGTCAAGCACAACATGATGTGTTCGAGCCGAAATCGATGGATCTAGCGAAAAGCCCCGCCAACCCTGAATTTGCAACCCATTTCGACAAAAAATACCGTAGGATGGCCCTGCAAAAGCCCCTCAAAACAAGGCTTCAACGTGCCCAAAAATATCCATGAAAAACATTGTTGACTGGATCAGTGACTTTACCCGACGGGTCCTACCCAATGCTCAGGCCGTCTCGTTTGCACTTTTCCTGCTCGTCACGAGCATGCTGGTGGTGGGACTTGGGAAAATGCTCACGCCGGTCTATGCCGGCGGGGTGATCGCCTACTTGCTGGATGGCCTGGTCATGATGGCCGTCAGACGTCGCGTACCTCGACTTGCGGCGGTCATTGTGGTGTTTTTGCTCTTTCTTGCTTTCCTGGCGTTCTTGACCTTCCTGGTCCTGCCTTCGCTCTACCAGCAGACCATTCAACTCGTGCAGCAGTTGCCGGCGTGGGCCACGCGTCTCCAGGTCCTGATCATGGAGTTGCCTGAGCGATACCCCGACATGATTTCAGAGTCACAACTGATTGAATTCTCGACCACCCTGCGACGGGAATTGCTGAGCTGGGGCCAATCGATGCTCAGCTACTCCTATGCATCACTGGTCAGCCTGATTACCGTGATCATCTATGTCATCCTCTTGCCTCTGTTGGTGTTCTTCTTTCTCAAGGACAAGGACCTCATCCTTACCTGGGTGGGGCGATATCTCCCCTCCG
>Ga0207958_1000019_pt1 | contig 62044 bp, 59 predicted proteins | sample CryBogCBH27Jul07_FD_184606 | JGI IMG/M metagenome (GOLD analysis project Ga0207958, IMG submission 184606) | Freshwater microbial communities from Crystal Bog, Wisconsin, USA - CBH27Jul07 (SPAdes) (version 2) | ecosystem: Environmental > Aquatic > Freshwater > Lake | place: Crystal Bog... | reverse complement strand
TCAAAAAGCCCCGCTCCATTGCGGGGTTTTTTTTGGCCTAAAGTTCAGAGGGCATCAAATGTCTTTGACAGGGTCAGGTTTTAGAGATATGATGCTTGGCTTGATTGCAGGCGCGTAGCTCAGTTGGTTAGAGCACCACCTTGACATGGTGGGGGTCGTTGGTTCGAGTCCAATCGCGCCTACCAAATACGAAAAAAGCATCGCGGGTCGATGCTTTTTTTATCGGCGAGGATTTGTATGCCTGTCATTACCCTTCCAGATGGTTCATGTCGCGAATTTGACCGAGCAATATCGGTCAGGGAAGTGGCTGAATCCATTGGTGCGGGTCTCGCAAAGGCGGCGCTTGCAGGCCGGATCAATGGTGATCTGGTAGATCTTTCCCGCCTGATCGAAACCGATTCCCATGTTGCGATCGTGACCTCTCGGGATCCCGAGGGTGTTGAGGTGATCCGGCATTCGACCGCGCATCTTCTGGCGCAAGCAGTCAAGCTGCTTTATCCCGAGGCGCAGGTCACCATTGGGCCCGTCGTCGAGAACGGGTTCTACTACGATTTCTCCTATGAGCGGCCCTTCACCCCAGAAGATCTGGGCGCGATCGAAAAAAAGATGGAGGAGCTGGCCGCAGCAGCCTTGCCGGTTCAGCGCCAGGTGCTTCCTCGCGACGAGGCCGCAGATTACTTCCAGTCGATTGGTGAGGCCTACAAGGCGGAAATCATCCGGGATATCCCCGTCGGTCAGGATATCTCTCTGTATACCCAGGGCGAGTTCACGGATCTTTGTCGCGGTCCGCATGTGCCGGATACCGGTAAGCTCAAAGCGTTCAAGCTGACCAAGATCGCGGGGGCATACTGGCGTGGTGACGCTAAGAACGAAATGCTCCAGCGTATCTATGGAACGGCCTGGGCTGAGAAAAAGGATTTAAAGGATTATCTGCAGCGGCTTGAAGAGGCGGAGCGGCGGGATCATCGAAAGATCGGTAAAGCACTCGATCTTTACCACATGCAGGAGGAAGCTCCCGGCATGGTGTTCTGGCACCCGAAGGGTTGGACGCTTTGGCAGATCGTCGAGCAGTACATGCGGGGTATTTTTCGGAGTCACGGCTACGAAGAGATCCGGACGCCATTGGTGGTTTCAAGGACGCTCTGGGAAAAGTCAGGTCACTGGGATAAGTTCCAGGCGGACATGTTCACCACGATGTCCGAGCAGCGGGACTATGCCATTAAGCCGATGAATTGCCCCTGCCATGTTCAGGTTTACAACCAGGGTCTTCGGAGCTATCGCGAATTGCCCTTGCGGCTGGCGGAGTTCGGTGCATGCCATCGCAATGAGCTCTCAGGCGTTCTCCATGGTCTCATGCGGGTGCGCGGATTTACGCAGGATGATGCGCACATCTTCTGCACAGAAGATCAGATACAGTCCGAAGTGTCGGTCTTTATCGATCTTCTCCACAAGGTTTACGCGGATTTCGGTTTCGACAAGGTCTTGGTCAAGCTGTCGACGCGCCCGGCCAATCGGGTGGGCTCGGATGCGGTCTGGGACAAGGCTGAGGCTGCCCTGGAAGAGGCCCTCAATTCGAAAGGATTGGAGTGGCAATTACAGCCGGGCGAGGGCGCATTTTATGGCCCGAAGATTGAGTTTTCACTCTCAGATTGCCTTGATCGCGTCTGGCAGTGTGGAACGATTCAGGTTGACTTCTCGATGCCCGAACGTCTGGGCGCGGTGTATGTCGGTGAAGATGGTTCCAAGCACACGCCAGTCATGCTGCATCGGGCCATTCTAGGCTCGATGGAGCGATTCATCGGGATCCTGGTGGAACACTATGCCGGTTACTTCCCGTTGTGGCTTGCGCCTGTCCAAGTGGTCGTCCTGAATATCACCGATTCTCAGGCTGAATATGCCAAAGAAGTGGTGCAGGGGCTTGAGCAACAAGGGCTTCGTGTGGTCGCCGACTTGAGAAATGAGAAGATCGGCTTTAAAATCCGCGAGCACTCGATGCAGCGTGTGCCTTATCTGATTATTCTCGGTGAGAAAGAACTGGAGTCCCGGACCGTCTCCCTGCGCACTCAGAAGGGAGAGGATCTGGGATTATTTAGTTTGCCGGACCTGAATCGGAAGCTGGCGGAGGACGCCAGGGTCAGAGCTGCGCAACATTAATTGTTTTGGGAGGAAGTGCTATCAGCGCCGATAGAAAAGAGCCGAGACTGAATGACGAAATTCAGTATCCGAATGTACGGCTGATTGATGCAGAAGGGAATCAGGCTGGGGTTGTCTCTAGTCGGGAAGCCCGTCAGATGGCATACGACGCAGAGTTGGATCTCGTGGAAATTTCCCCGGGGGCCGAGCCGCCAGTATGTCGCATCATGGACTACGGCAAGTACCGCTTCGAACTCAACAAGAAACTGGCCGCAGCCAAAAAGAAGCAAAAACAGATTCAGGTTAAGGAAGTGAAGTTCCGGCCTGGTACGGATATCGGGGATTATCAGATTAAGTTGCGCAACCTGACCCGCTTCCTCGAAGAGGGAGACAAGGCCAAGGTCACGGTCCGATTCAGGGGCCGCGAACTGAGCCACAAGGAGTTGGGTATGGATCTCCTCAAGCAGATCGAAACCGATCTTCAGGAGCATGCGACGGTCGAACAGTTCCCCAAAATGGAGGGCAGGCAGATGGTTATGATGCTGGCCCCAAAGAAAAAGAAGTGAACAGAATTCGCAACCTATTGAAAGACTAAACCGGAGAACGCCATGCCAAAGTTGAAAACCAACCGGGGCGCAGCGAAACGTTTCAAGAAGACTGCATCGGGCGGCTTCAAGTGCAACCATTCGTTCCGTCGCCATATCCTGACCAAGAAGAGCACCAAGCGTAAGCGTCAGCTTCGCAGCCCCAATGCGATTCATGCGTCAGATGTGAAGAGCGCAGCGCGGATGTTGCCCTACGCTTAAGCAGTTTTGATTGATTCGACCAGTTTCTAAGAGGTTCCCATGCCTAGAGTAAAGCGTGGCGTTACGGCGAAAGCCCGTCACAAGAAAGTTCTTAAGCAGGCCAAGGGCTATTATGGCGCCCGTAGCCGCATTTATCGTGTTGCCAAGCAGGCCGTTATCAAGGCCGGCCAGTACGCCTATCGTGACCGCCGTCAGAGGAAGCGTCAGTTCCGCTCACTCTGGATTGTGCGTATCAATGCAGCAGCGCGCGAGTTCGGTCTGTCCTACAGCCGTTTCATCGATGGCCTGAACAAGGCCTCTGTTGCGATTGATCGCAAGGTCTTGGCCGATATCGCGGTCTACGACAAGGAAGCATTTGCCGAATTGGCGAAGATTGCACAGGGCTAAACCTGTTCATTCCGCATGAATACGGGGGCTTCGGCCCCCGTATTCTCTTGCGGGCTCGTATTTCGTTCGTCATCCCAATCTAAAGGTCGGTCATGACTACCCTCGAAGATGTTCTGGGCCAGGCCACGCCGGAAGTCGCGGCTGCAAGCACGCTGGCAGCTCTGGATCAGGTCCGTGTTCAATACCTTGGGAAGAAAGGGCTGATCACTGAACAGATGAAGGCGCTGGGTCAGCTGGATCCAGAGGCCCGCAAGGTTGCGGGTGCCCGAATCAATGAGGTCAGGGACCAGCTCATCCAGATTCTGGATAGCCGAAAAAATGAACTGGAGTTATTGGCCCTTCAGGCCCGACTCGCGAGCGAAACCATCGATGTGACTCAGCCCGGCCGAGGCCTGGAAACGGGTGGCTTGCACCCGGTGACCCTGACCTTGCGGCGAATCCGAGAGCTTTTCGAGCGGGTTGGGTTTGAGACCGTCGAGGGTCCTGAGGTCGAAGATGACTTCCATAATTTTGAGGCGCTGAATATCCCGGCATCGCACCCTGCAAGAGCGATGCACGATACGTTCTATTTTGATGCCCATACCCTGCTCAGGACGCATACGTCACCGGTACAGGTTCGCGTCATGGAATCAAGGGAGCCGCCACTCAGAATTCTGGCCCCCGGCCGTGTCTATCGCTGCGACTCAGATTTGACGCACACCCCGATGTTCCATCAGGTCGAAGGTTTTCTGGTGGATCGAGATGTCAGCTTTGCTGATCTTCGCGGCATCCTCTATGACTTTCTGACCCACTTCTTTGAAAAGGATGTGGCTGTTCGCTTCCGCCCGTCCTATTTCCCCTTTACTGAGCCCTCAGCCGAAGTGGATATCGCCTGTGTGATTTGCGACGGCAAGGGTTGCAGGGTCTGCAAGCAAACCGGCTGGCTTGAAGTCATGGGCTGCGGAATGATTCATCCCCGGGTCTTTGGTTTCGCCAACATTGATGCGGAAACCTACTCCGGGTTTGCTTTCGGTCTGGGCGTCGAGCGGATGGCGATGTTGCGTTATGGCATCAATGATTTGAGGCTCTTCTTCGAGAATGATCTCAAGTTCTTGCGCCAGTTCCCTGCGTTCTAGCTCCTTCGGGCGGATTTATCATGCGTTTCAGCGAAAATTGGCTTAGACAGTACGTCAATCCTGATCTCACCACGGATGCCTTGGTTCACCAGTTGACCATGGCCGGGCTTGAGGTGGACAGCGTCACGCCGGCAGCCGGGACATTCAATCAGGTGGTGATCGGCGAGATTCTGACTGCGGAACCTCACCCCGAAGCCGATCGGCTGAGGGTGTGCACCGTCGGTGCGGGTGCTGCAGGTGTTTTGCAAATCGTCTGTGGTGCACCAAATGCCCGGCCTGGTATTCGCGTCCCTCTTGCTTTGGTCGGGGCAGAACTTCCGGGGGATTTCAAAATTCGTCCTGCGAAGCTTCGCGGTGTCGAGTCCTTCGGGATGCTTTGCTCGGCGAAGGAACTCGGGATTGACGAGGATGCCTCAGGACTCATGGAGCTTCCGTCTGATGCCCCTGTGGGTGAGGACATCAGAGTCTATCTCGGCCTTGAAGATACGCTGATTGAGGTTGACCTGACCCCCAATCGTGCGGATTGCCTCAGTGTGGAGGGGATTGCCCGTGAGGTATCCCTGCTGAACGCTTTGGAATGGACTCCGATCGAAACTTCTGCAGTTTCAGTCAGTACCTCGACGGTTAGAGAAGTTGAGCTTCCAGATCCCCTGGATTGCCCCCGTTATCTAGGGCAGATGATCGAAGGCGTCGATCGGAATGCCGCGACCCCTCTTTGGATGCGCGAACGTCTCCGTCGGTCAGGGATTCGCTCTCTGGATATTCTGGTCGATGTCACCAATTATGTGCTTCTTGAAATGGGGCAACCGCTCCATGCTTTTGATGCCGCATGTCTCAAGGGACAAATTCAGCCGCGCCTTGCAAGGGCTGGGGAAACGCTGGAGCTCCTCAATGGGCAGAGCATTAACCTCGACACCGAGACGCTGGTGATTGCGGATGAGTCGGGTCCTCTAGCGCTGGCCGGGATCATGGGTGGAAAAGCCTCGGCCGTCAGTGCCGAGACTCGGGATATCTTTCTTGAATGTGCGTTCTTCACTCCCGACCGAATCATGGGCAAGGCCCGACGCTATGGCCTAAGTACCGATTCATCACACCGTTTTGAGCGTGGGGTCAGTTTTGAACTTCAGACCCGAGCGCTGGCGCGAGCCGCTTCACTGATTCTCGAATATGCGGGGGGTAAGGCCGGTCCTGTGGTCGAAGCCATGAGTGCAAGCGATCTCCCAAAAAGGCTCCCGGTCATTTTGAAATCGGACCGATTAAATCGCATTCTTGGGCTTGAGTTACCAGAAACTCGGGTCGAACAAATTTTGCGTGGACTCGGAATGGTGCCGAAGGCCGTTGAGGGCGGCTGGGAAGTCGTGCCTCCGGCGGCGCGTTTTGATATCGCGATCGAGGCGGATCTCATCGAAGAGGTCGGCCGGGTGTATGGCTATGACCATCTGCCACGCCGTAATCCCCTGGTTCCTGCGGCTTTGCAGCCGCGCTCCGAGAAATGGCTTGACCTGGATCGGGTCAAGGATGCGCTGGTAGATCGAGGCTATCAGGAAGCTATCACCTATAGTTTTATCGGCACGGAACTCCAGCAGCTCATCGATCCTGGGCTTGAGGCCCTGGCCCTGAAAAATCCATTGTCGGCAGAGCTTGCTGTGATGCGCACCAGCCTTTGGCCGGGACTTCTGGACGCGGCCATTAAGAACAGTAATCGTCAGCAGGATCGCGTCCGTCTTTTTGAGTCGGGTCTGCGCTTCCTGCCTTCGCATGAAGGGCTGCAGCAGAAAAAGGGAATCGCGTGGCTGGCCATGGGCCCCGTTGCGCCCGAACAATGGGGTGAAAAATCCCGCGCTGTCGATTTCTTCGATGTGAAGGCCGATGTTGAGGCCGTCATCGCGTTGACCGGAAGGTCCGCCGAGCTTGAATTTGCGCCGATCCAAGTTTCGGCTTTACACCCCGGACAGACGGCTGAAATCCGATTGGCCGGCGAGGCGATTGGTTGCATGGGTCTGCTGCATCCTCAGCTTGAGAAAACTCTGGGCTTCGAACAGCGCGTTTTCTTGGTGGCAATGGACCTTGATTTACTGCTGGCCAGAACATTGCCCCGGTTCCGCAGCCTTTCAAAGTTCCCTTCCGTGCGACGGGACATCGCCCTCAATGTGGCGGAAAGCGTTCCGGTGGGCCAGATTTTGGCGACGGCACGCGGCAATGCAGGTCAATACCTGCAAGAGATTGTCTTGTTCGATGTCTATCGGGGGCCGGGCCTTGATGCCGGCCGCAAGAGTGTCGCTTTCGGGTTGATTTGGCAGAACGAAGCGGAAACCCTGGTGGATGACCAGATTGAGGGGTGGTTCCGAGATGTAGTCGAGTCTTTGGCTCGTGATTGTGACGCACGATTGAGAGATTGAAATGGCTCTAACCAAAAACGACATGATGGACCGGCTGATCCTTGAGCTTGAACTTCAGCGAAAGGATGCCAAGGATCTCGTGGATGAATTCTTTGAGGAGATCAAGCTGGCCTTAGGTCGCGGCGAGTCCGTGAAGCTCTCAGGGTTTGGGAACTTTGACCTTAGGGATAAAAGCGAGCGCCCCGGACGCAATCCGAAGACCGGTGAGGAGATTCCGATCACGGCGCGTCGGGTCGTGACCTTTAAGTCTGGGCAAAAACTCAAGGCATTGGTCGAGGCTTTCGACGGTCCCCTTCCAGAAGACGATTAAAGTGACGCGGTATCCCCGGGGATTCTCCGAGGGGATGGTCGAATTTCACATGGGCATTGAGGTGTAGTCGGATGGTTCGCGCTGGCATCGTTGGGGGCACCGGGTATACCGGTGTCGAGTTGCTTCGAATTCTGGCCTTGCATCCCCAGGTGGATGTCGTGGCGGTGACTTCGCGGGGAGATGCGGGCAAACGGGTTTCCGACGCCTACCCCAACCTTCGTGGACATCTGGACGTCCCTTTTGTGGAGCCCTCTGCGGCCGCGTTTGAAGGTTGCGACGTCGTGTTTTTTGCAACGCCGAACGGAACCTGTATGCGCATGGCGCCGGAGCTCCTCGGAAAAGGGATTCGGGTCATCGATCTTGCTGCGGATTTTCGACTCAAGGATCCACAGGTTTTTGCCGAGTGGTATGGCGAGAATCATGCCTGCCCGGACCTTCTGTCAGAGGCGGTCTATGGCCTTCCTGAGTTTCACCGCGAAGCGATTCGCGGCGCCCGTCTAATCGCCTGCCCGGGTTGCTATCCCACCGCCGTCCAGTTGGGGCTTGCCCCCTTGTTGCGTTCAGGAATCGTAGATTCAGCGTCGCTTGTGGCGGATGTAAAGTCTGGCGTCAGTGGGGCAGGCCGCAAGGCCGAGATTCCAATCCTGATGAGTGAAACCGGTGAGAGCCTCAAGGCCTATGGCGTCTCAGGCCATCGGCATTGGCCGGAAATCCGACAGGGACTTTCTGAGATTCTGGGAGCCCCCATTGGGCTGACCTTTGTACCGCACCTCATCCCCATGATTCGGGGGATTCATGCCACCCTTTATGGCCGAGTCACGGCAGAAATTGAAAATCTCCAGGGCCTATACGAACACACGTATGCCAATGAACCGTTTGTTGACGTGCTTCCCAGTGGATCTCATCCGGATACCCGAAACGTTCGGGGATCAAACCGTTGCCAGCTGGCCGTCCATCGACCGATGAATGGAGACACGGTTGTTGTTCTTTCGGTCATTGATAATCTGGTGAAGGGTGCAGCAGGACAGGCCGTGCAGAACATGAACCTCATGTTCGGTCTTGAAGAAGTCGCAGGTCTTGCCGCTATCGGACTCTACCCATGAATACGACGAACCATCGTGATGCCCTGGATCAGCTGACAACGCTCAGGGATTATGTGCGCTACGCCATCAGTTGTTTTAATGAGGCGGAGCTTTTTTTCGGCCATGGAACGTCAGGTCCCTTGGATGAGGCCGCCGCACTGGTTCTTCATGCGCTGCATTTGCCCTATGACCTTCCGGGTGGTTATTTTCAGTCGACCTTGACACGTGCTGAGCGCGAAAAGGTCCTCGATCTGATGGATCGCAGGATTCGTGAACGCAAGCCGCTGGCGTATCTGACCCATGAAGCCCCCTTCGCAGGGCATCAGTTTTATGTCGATGAACGGGTGCTGGTCCCACGCTCACCTATCGCCGAGCTCATTGAGTCAGAGTTTTCCCCCTGGATCGAGCCTGATCGGGTCGAGCGTATTCTTGATCTGTGTACGGGCAGTGGTTGCATAGCGATTGCATGCGCATTGGCCTTTCCTGATGCCGAAGTTGATGCCGTGGATATTTCAGCTGACGCACTTGAGGTTGCCGATATCAACCGACAACGTCTTGAAGTGGAGGATCGCGTCAGGACAATCCGCTCGGACCTCTTTACGGCGCTTGCGGGCCAGCGCTATGACATCATTGTCAGTAATCCGCCTTATGTAAGTTCGGCTGAGTGGCAAGATCTTCCGGTCGAGTTTCATGCTGAGCCTCGACTGGGGTTGGAATCTGGGGCCGATGGGCTCGACTGCGTCAGGCGAATTTTGGCCGCCGCACCGGATCATCTGACCGATGAAGGTATTCTGATCGTTGAAGTCGGCAGTGCTGCGGAAGCACTGGTTTCAGCTTTTCCTGAGGTGCCTTTCTGCTGGCTTGAGTTCGAGCGTGGCGGAGATGGGATTTTCCTCCTGACTGCCGAGCAAGTCCGGACGTTTTTTTAAGGGCCTTGAACCCTAGGTTCACTGGATTCCCCGCCACATCGGGGTTCGTGTTCAGGAGGTAAGAGAATGCAACGCAAGATGAGGTTTCCCGTGATCGGGTGGCTGTGGGTTGCGCTCTCATTCATCCTGCTCGCAGGGTGTGATGGCTCCACGCCACATCAGAAAGCCTTGCCTCCCAATGCACGAATCCTTGCCTTCGGGGACAGCTTAACCTTTGGTAAAGGGGTTTTGCCCGAGGAAAGTTACCCGGCGCGTTTGCAGGCCGCCATTCAGCGCGACGTCATTAATGGGGGGTTGCCCGGCGAAGTCTCGGTGGAGGGTTTGAAGCGACTTCCTATCTGGCTAGATGAATATGAGCCGAATCTCCTGATCCTCTGCCACGGCGCGAACGATCTATTGCGATCACTGAGTGAGGACAAGGTTCGCGAGAACCTCAGGGGCATGGTCAAGATGGCAAGGGATCGGGGCATGGATGTGATTCTCATTGCCGTTCCCAAGTTTGGGGGCATGCGATCTGCGCCCGGTTTTTATGCGGATGTCGCGAAAGAATTCAATATTCCGCTGGAGAATCGATCCCTTGAGGAAATTCTGCGACATGCCAAATACCACAAGGATACGGTCCATCCGAATCCCGAGGGCTATCAGCTGATCGCTGATGCGCTAGTGAAGCTAATGAAAGCCTCTGGTGCTCTGTGAACTGAATGCCGATTAAAGGCCAAAGCAACGTGAGTTCAAACCCATGTCAGGAAATACGATAGGAAAACTTTTTACCGTGACCTCGTTTGGAGAAAGTCACGGCCCTGCCATCGGTTGTATCGTGGACGGTTGCCCTCCAGGATTGGCCTTGACTGAGGCCGACCTCCAAGGGGATATGGATCGCCGGCGCCCAGGGACTTCGAGACACACCACGCAGCGACGAGAACCGGATGCGGTGCGCATCCTCTCAGGTGTTTTTGAGGGGCGGACCACGGGAACGCCTATCGCGCTAGTGGTCGACAATGTGGATCAGCGATCCAAGGACTACGGGGCCATTGCCGAACAATTCAGGCCCGCACACGCCGACTACGCTTACCACATGAAGTATGGCATCCGGGACTATCGCGGCGGCGGTCGCTCTTCAGCCCGAGAGACCGCGATGCGCGTTGCGGCCGGTGCGATTGCCAAGAAATACCTTCACGAGCGATACGGCACTCTCGTTCGAGGCTATCTCTCCCAGTTGGGTCCCATTAAGGTGGATACAGTGGATTGGGAGCAGGTTTCGCAAAATCCCTTTTTCTGTCCCGATGTGGCCAAGGTTTCGGAGATGGAAGCCTACATGGATGCCCTTCGAAAAGAAGGTGACTCGATTGGTGCCCGCATCAATGTGGTCGCTCAGCACTTGCCCCCTGGCTGGGGCGAACCGATTTTTGATCGATTGGATGCTGATCTTGCCCATGCGCTCATGAGTATCAATGCGGTTAAAGGCGTCGAGATTGGGGGAGGGTTTGGATGCGTTGAGGCCAAGGGCTCGGAATTTCGTGATGAAATGACACCACAAGGCTTCCTCTCCAATCATGCAGGGGGCATCCTCGGTGGTATTTCAACGGGGCAGGATATCGTCGCCAGCATTGCGCTGAAGCCGACCTCCAGTCTGAGGTTGCCAGGACGCTCCATCAACATGCGCGGTGAGTCGGTTGAAGTCGTGACAACCGGTCGCCACGATCCTTGTGTTGGGATTCGGGCTACGCCGATCGCTGAAGCCATGATGGCCATTGTCCTCATGGATCACTGCTTACGCCATCGGGGTCAGAATGCCGATGTGGCCCCAGGGCTGAATGCTATTGCGGCCGAGGCTCCCTAGTCCTTGGGGCGTCGGCGGAGGCAGAAGCTTCGGCGTACGCCGATCCACAAGCCGCCGGCCCTCAGGCTTTCGGCTTTTTACGCGCTGTATTTTGGAATCCTTGGCGTACTGCTCCCCTATTGGCCACTCTATTTAGAAAGCGTGGGTTTTGGCCCGGGAGCCATTGGCGCGTTGATGGCCATCCTGCCGGCAACCAAGATCGTCTCGCCGGCTTTCTGGGGATGGCTGGCTGATCGCGGCGGTTTGCCTCTTCGCTACATCCGCTGGACGTCTTTTCTCTCCGCCTTGTCGATGGCGTTGTTGATTCCCCATCCGACGAATATCGGATGGATCGGATCCGCCATGGTGGCCTTCGGATTGTTTTGGAATGGCCCGCTCCCTCTCTTTGAAACCGTGACGCTGGCTCACTTGAAAGGTCGCGGCGGATATGGACGAATTCGGCTCTGGGGCTCCATGGGTTTCATTCTGAGCGTTGCGGCCGGAGGCAGTATCCTTGGAAGCGTGCTTCCGGTGGCCTTCTTGCCAGAGGTGATGGTCGTCTTGCTGGCTGCGCAATGGATAGTGACCCTCATCATCCCTCCGATCAGGGCCCAGCGTGAGGCATTGAAGCAGCCGGCTCTCTGGCTTATTTTGAAGCGACCAGGGGTTGCGGGGTTTTTAGTGGCGGGGCTTTTGATTCAGGTCGCGCACGGCCCTTACTACGCCTTTTATTCCGTATTGCTTAGCGATCACGGCTTTCAGGATGCCACGATCGGTCAGCTTTGGGCGTTGGGTGTTTTCGCGGAAATCGTCCTTTTTGTCTGGATGGATGCCTTCGAACGGCGTCTTGGCGTTCGAACCCTCTTTCTTCTCGCCATTGGGTCGGGGGTTCTGCGATGGCTCATGATCGGTTGGGGTATCGATTCGTTTCCGGTCATCTTGCTGGCGCAGATGCTTCACGCCGGAACGTTTGGCTTGATGCACACAGCCTCGATTTCACTGGTGCATCAGCATTTCCAGGGGTCTCATCACGCCAAGGGGCAGGCCATCTACAGTGGATTCTGTTATGGCCTGGGGGGTGCTGTCGGAAGTCTTTATGCCGGCTATTTCTGGCAGGCTTGGCATCCGGGATGGGTCTTTACGACGGCCTCAATGATCAGTTTGCTGGCATTCGTGATTGCCTCACGCTCTCTTTCAGGAAGGCGTGTCGAGAGCGTCTGATGGTCTTAGATCATTCCCAGTTGTAACAAGGCCGCTTCGGACATCCGATCGCGTGACCATGGCGGATCAAAAACCACTTCAACCTGAACGTTTCGGACACCCGGCAGTGCCTTGACGGTGGCTTCGGCATCGAATTGCAACACCGGCCCCATGCCACAACCGGGGGCTGTCAGGGTCATGATGACATGGACATCATGGAGATCTGCGCCAGCGGGCTTGACACCGCAATGGTAGACCAGCCCTAACTCCACGATGTTGACCGGGATTTCCGGATCGAAAATGGTTCTCAGAACTTCCCAGACATTTTTTTCCACCGTCTCGGCGTCGGTACCGCTACTGATATTGGTTTGTATCGCGGGTTCCTTGCCGAGGGCATCTGCGTCGGCGCCGGAGATGCGCACCATATGCCCAGATTCATCGAGGACGGTGAAGTTTCCGCCGAGTGACTGGGTTAAGGTGACCAAGTGCCCCTTGGGGAGAGTCTCCTCGGTGCCGTCCGGAATTCGAACGACATTCACTTCGCGTTGAAGACAGATGCTTTCGCGGCCATAGCCAGTCATCGACATGTTGCTACCGATCAGAGGTGGTTAGAGTTGAAAGGGATGGAGGTAAAAAGACGGACGAGTTCGTCTCCCCGCGTCTCAGGAAGATCCAAAAGATCCGGCCGCTCGCCTGGGTAGGCGCTAAGACGAATCGGACTCCTGATGGGACCTGGGGCATAACAGGATGTTCGAATCCCAAAGCCGCTCATTTCAGCATCCAAAGAGTGGGCAAAGCTTCGAAGGCCTGCCTTGGCAACGCCATAGGCTCCCCAAAACGCTTTTCCTTCGCCGGTGGCGGTGTCATCGACAAAGACGATGCGACCCTCGCCTGAGGCTTGAAGCGCTGGAAGAAAGGCTTGGGTCAGAAAAACCGGTGCGGTCAGGTTGACGTGGATCAGCCGCTGCCATAAGCCGCTCTCGACGTCACGGAAGGGTCTTAAGGCCCCGAGTTCGGCAGCGCCATGGAAAATTCCGTGGAGGTCGCCCAATGACTCCATGACCCGGTCGACCATCTCCGCATAATCCTTTTCGCTAGCACCGGCCAAGTCGAGTGGGTAGAGGGCGGGGGTCGGGCTACCCTGGGCGACGATTTCGTCATAGACGTTTTCAAGCCGGGGTATTTTACGGGCCAGAAGAATCGTGGTGGCGCCCGCCCTGGCCAGTGCCAATGCGGCGGCTCTGCCGAGCCCGCCGCTGGCTCCGGTGACCAAAATCACCTTGTTCTCGAGGGGTGGGGTCTTCATCCGGCTTGTCGATCCATCCAGGGGATCAGGTCAGTCGGCACCTCAAGCGCATCATCGGCCCCCCAGCCTTCGATATCCTCATTGGCATTGAGATATCCATACAGGGCGGCAAGAGTCATCATGCCTGCCCGTCGTCCGGCTTCGATGTCACGAGCGGCATCGCCAATATAAACGCAATCCACCGGATCAATGCCCAATCGCCCCGAGGCTTCGATCAGCGGCAAGGGGTGAGGTTTGGCTTCCGCCGTCGTGTCTCCTGAAACGATGCAAGGCGTGCGAAGGTGAATCTCAAGCGCCTCGGTCAGGGGTTGGGTATAGCGGGACCTTTTGTTGGTGACGATGCCCCAGGGGATACCCCGCCCCTCAAGATGATCAAGGACCGATTCCATGCCTTCAAAGTATCGTGTGTGATCGGCCGGATTTTCTTCGTAGTAGCTCATCATCCGGTTGACGACGCGCTCAAAAACGTCACGATTTTCTTCAAGAACCGTGTTCACGGCAGGATAAGCCAGCGTTGGGCGCTGTTCGAGCGTCTTCACCAGCCAATAGCCGATCATGGTTCTCGCGCCCCCCGATACATGGCTTTTCATCTCAGAGACGTCGGCGGGTGGGAGACCTTCCAGTGCCAATGCATGATTCGCGGAGGCCACCAGATCGTGCACAGTATCCAGCAGCGTACCGTCCAAATCGAACAGCACGGCTCTTACCACGCGATCGGTCCGGCCGGCTCTCATGCGGCGGGTTTCTCAAATGCGGCCAGGTAGTTCACATCAATGTCCTTGGCGCTCAGGCTGAACTGGCTGGTTAAGGGGTTATAGGTCACACCTTCAAGACCCAAGAGGGTGAGTTCGGCGGAACGCGACCAGCGAGTGAGTTCGGAAGGACGAATGAAGGTCGAAAAGTCATGCGTTCCCTTCGGGATCATGTTGAGGAGGTATTCGGCGCTGACAATCGCAAGCAAGTAAGCCTTGAGTTTTCGGTTGAGGGTCGAAAAGAAGACGCGACCACCGGGTTTGACGAGCGTGGCGCAGGCTCTGACGACAGACGCAGGATCAGGGACGTGCTCGAGCATTTCCATGCAGGTCACATGATCAAAGCTCCCCGGGGCTTCTTCGGCCAAAGCCTCAACGCTGATCTGGCGATAGTCGATGTGAAGATCGCTGTCGCTGGCGTGATCGCGGGCCACAGCAAGGAGTTCGCCGCCAAGATCGATGCCTGTGACCGTGGCGCCGGATCGAGCCAGGCCTTCACTGAGGATGCCCCCACCACAGCCCACATCCAGAATTTTCGCGCCGTCGATTTGGGCATGGGAGCGAATGAACTGAATGCGCAACGGGTTGACCGCGTGCAGGGTCTTGAATTCACCGCGCGGATCCCACCACCGGCTCGCCAGTGCGGAGAACTTATCGATTTCATCAGGGTTTACATTCTCAGCCATCGTCATCATCGTCTTGTCCTGGACTCAGTGGGTGTTTGTGGAGGCCCGGTCTGACATCAGGCGTTCACGCCAGATCCGGATGCGGGTTCGAATGTCCGACTCATCCAGGGTGGTGAGTTGGCGGTCCTTGAGGACCCGGCGGCCCTCAATCCAGACGTTCGTGACCTGATGCCGACTGGCGGCATAGACGAGGTCTGATATGGGGTTGAACAGGGGCTGGGTCTCAAGGTGATCCAATTGGATCGCAGTCAAGTCTGCCCATTTGCCCGGGCGAAGCGATCCCACCTCATCGTCGATGCCGAGTGCCCGGGCGCCACCGAGGGTGGCCATGGTCAGTGCCTTGGCCGCCGGGAGTGCGCTCGCGTCTCGGGCGACTGCCTTGGCGAGCAGGGCCGCTGTCCGCATCTCCCCCATCAGATCGAGATCGTTGTTGCTTGCGGCGCCATCGGTACCCAGAGCGACGTTAATGCCTGCATCCAGGAGCTTTGCGACCGGACAGAAGCCGCTCGCGAGCTTCAGATTGGATTCGGGGCAATGGATGACGTGGACGCCGGTTTCCGAAAGAAGACGAATTTCATCCTCCTCCAGCTGGGTCATGTGGACCGCCATAAGGTTGGGTCCCAGAAGCCCGAGTTGATGAAGTCGGTTGAGCGGCCGCATGCCGATGGTTTTTCGGCTACCCGCGATCTCATCTTCCGTTTCATGGATATGCATATGGATAGGAAGATCGAGTTCGTCGGCCAGCGTGCGAATACGAAGCAGTGGGGCATCGGAGACGGTGTAGGGTGCATGCGGAGCAAAGGCGAACCTGATCCTTGATTCATGGCGGAAGGCATCCCGAAGCGCCAGGCCCTTTTCGATATATTCCTCAGCATTCCCAGCCCATGCGGTCGGAAAGTCGACGACGATCATGCCGATGGTCGCTCGCATCCCGGCCTGAATGGCTTGGAGTGCGGTTACTTCCGGGAAGAAATACATGTCGTTGAAGGTGGTGACACCGCCCCGAATCATTTCGGCCATGGCGAGATCCACCCCATCCCTGACAAACGCCTCGCCGACCCATTTTTGTTCCAGTGGCCAGATATGATGGGTCAACCAGTCCATCAGGGGTTTGTCATCTGCGATTCCGCGGAGCAAGGTCATCGCAGAATGCGCGTGGGCATTGATCAATCCTGGAATCAGGATGTGTCTTTTGAGAATTTCCCGAGGCGCATCAGGGTAGCCCGCCAGCGCGTCGTTTTCCGGAAGAATCGCAGCGATGCGGCCGTCACGAATGACCACGGCGTGCTGCTCGAGCACCGTGGCTTCGGGTTCGACCGGAACGATCCAGGGGGCGACAATGACGAGGTCTGCGGAGGGCATCTGAATAACCTAGTAATTTACTAAACAATATCACAGGTCAGCCGGCCGCCGCACCCGAAAAGGTAGGCGATTATTGTAATCGATCACGTTTCCCGATCAGTGATCCCCACACCACTTAAAATGGGTTTTATTTTTCAACGGCTCAGCTCACATGCGCCAAGATTCGAGATTATTGGGTTCGAGGCTTTCGGATGTTCAGGACCCCATCATCCCAAAGGTTCAAAGTTGGGTTCTTGAAAACCCTGGCACCATCTCCTTGGGGCAGGGGATCGTCTCTTATGGCCCTCCCCAAGAGGCGATAGAGGCTTTAGCTGACTTTGGCCAGGCGGCCACGGATCACCGCTATGGTCCGGTCGGTGGGGATCCGGAGCTCATATCCCTGCTGATCAAAAAGCTTCGGGAGGAAAATGGCCTGGGACTCGGGCCAGAGCAGGCGGTTTTCGTTTCCGCCGGATCCAACATGGCCTTCTTTGAAATCCTCCTCGCCATCACAGTGCCAGGCGATGAGGTCATATTGCCCGTTCCCTTCTATTTCAATCAGGATATGGCGATCCGGATGTTGGGTTGCACGCCCATCGCTGTGGCAACCCATCCGGATTTTTCAATCGATCACGAGGCGATGGCGCGGTGCATTACGCCAAGAACTCGGGCCATCGTCACCGTATCGCCGAATAATCCCTCGGGTCAGGTCTACTCAGAGGCAGATCTTCGGGCCGTCAATCAGCTTTGTCGGGACCATGGCCTTTTCCATCTCTCCGATGAGGCCTACGAGTATTTCATCTGGGGGGATCGTCCTCATTTCTCCCCGGCATCTATCTCAGGGAGTGAATCCTTTACCATCGGTCTTTATTCGCTGTCCAAAACCTTTGGCTTTGCCGGTTGGCGGGTGGGCTACATGGTCATACCGGCGGTTCTGGTCCCGGATCTGGTCAAGATTCAAGACACGAACCTCATTTGCCCGCCGCGCCCGTCGCAACGGGCTGCAGCCGGCGCGCTCAGGGTGGGTCGATCCTATTTCGATCAGCAGGCTCACGGATTGGTTCGTCTGCGTGAAGAAGTGCTGACATCGCTCATCACTTTGGGGCCTCTGCTTCGGCGTTTGCCTCAGGCCGAAGGGGCCTTCTATGTCTTTCTGGACGTTGACACGACCCTGAGCGGCCTTGAATTAGCAGAGCGTCTCGCTTGCGAATACGGGGTGGCCGTGGTTCCGGGAGAAGCCTTTGGCATGCTGGATGGGTGTTATCTGCGAGTGGCTTATGGGGCTCCGAATCCAGAGGCGGTGCGCGAAGGCGTCCGACGACTTGTTGCTGGCATTCGTGCGATCTGTGGACGGCCCTGATACCCTTATGGTTTGACTCTAGAGACGTGCGGGGAATTGTCATGCGGTTGACCTTCAAGGCCTCGAGCCTGGCTTGGCTTTTGATAGCGGTATTGGGTGCGACCGCAGTGGGGGGAATCGCCCTCAGCCGGGGGGAGGCCATCAATAGCCTCTGGTTCGTGACAGCCGCCCTCTGCATCTATGCCATTGGCTACCGCTTCTACGCCCATTTCATTGCGACCCGGGTTCTGGTGCTGGATCCCGATCGGTTGACTCCCGCAGTTCGCCTGAATGATGGCCGCGATTATTTGCCGACGAATCGCTGGATCGTGTTTGGTCACCATTTTGCCGCGATCGCAGGTCCCGGACCCCTGATCGGACCGACCCTGGCGGCCCAGTTCGGCTATCTCCCCGGGACACTCTGGATTCTCATTGGTGCCGTGATCGGGGGATGTGTCCAGGACATGGTCATCCTTTTTTGTTCGTTGCGCCGCAATGGTCGATCACTCGGGCAGATGGCGCGCGATGAACTCGGAGCGCTGGGTGGCAATACCGCCATGCTGGGCGTCATGTCGATCATGATCATCCTCATAGCGGTTCTGGGTCTGATTGTTGTGAACGCGATGAAGCACAGTCCCTGGGCGACGTCGACCGTAGGCGCCACGATTCCCATCGCGATGATCGTCGGCATTTACATGAACATTCTCCGTCCGGGTCGTGTCATCGAGTCCACGGTTCTGGGGGTCACTCTCCTTTTGGCAGCGGTCTACGGGGGGAGTGCAGTCGAGCATCATCCGACCCTCCATGCCCTGTTTGATTTCGGCGGAGAGACGCTCGCCTTCATGATCATTGCCTACGGTTTTGCGGCCGCGGTCCTTCCGGTCTGGTTGCTACTGGCGCCGAGAGACTATCTGTCCACCTTCATGAAGATTGGAACGATAACGGCGCTTGCCGTGGCGATCGTGATTCTTCATCCGGAGATTCGGATGCCGGCGCTGACGCCCTTCATTGATGGTTCGGGCCCGGTGTTCGGGGGGAAGCTGTTTCCCTTTGTCTTCATTACGATCGCCTGCGGCGCGATTTCAGGCTTTCATTCCCTGATTTCCTCCGGAACGACACCCAAACTTCTGATGAATGAGGCGGATGTTCGCTTCATTGGCTATGGTGCGATGTTGATGGAGTCCTTTGTGGCCATCATGGCGATGGTGGCAGCGACCGTGCTGGACCCTGGGGTGTATTTCGCCATTAATAGTCCAGCAGGGGTGGTAGGACAACTCCCGGCGGATGCCGTTGCGAAAATCACGGCGATGGGATTTCCGGTCACGGTGGAGACGATGCAGTCTCTGGCCGCAGCCATGGGAGAAACGACGCTGTTTGCCCGAACCGGCGGTGCGCCCTCCCTCGCGGTCGGAATGGCCAGCTTGTTTGCCAGTGCCTTCGGTGAAAGCCTCCTTGCGCTCTGGTACCACTTTGCCATTATGTTCGAAGCCCTTTTTATCCTGACGACGCTGGATGCCGGAACCCGTGTCGCCCGGTTTATGTTGCAGGATATCCTTGGCAACTGGATTCCTGTGCTGGGTCGAACCTCCTGGTACCCTGGCGTCATCCTGACCAGCGCGCTGGTCGTCTCAGGCTGGGGCTGGCTCCTCTATAACGGCGTGATTGACCCCCTGGGGGGCGTCAACAGCCTGTGGCCGTTGTTCGGTATTGCTAACCAAATGCTCGCCGGGATTGCCTTGTGTGTCGCCACAACGATTCTGGTGAAGACCGGCAAAGCAAGGTACTTCTGGGTAACCGCAACGCCACTGGCGTGGCTTTTGGTCGTGACCAGCACAGCCGCTATGGAAAAGCTCTTTAGTCCCGAGCTTCGGATCGGGTTTCTGGCGCATGCCAAGGACCTCTCTGGGCAGTTGGCTTCGGGGCGACTTTCAGCTGATATGGCGGTGAAGGCTCCCCGCCTGATCTTTAATGACTACCTGGACGCGGGGCTCACCATCCTGTTTGTGACGGTGTCCTGGATTCTGGTCTTCGAAACGATTCGGGTTTGCCGGGCAAACCTTTCCAAGGGGCAGGGGCACTCCGATAATGAGGCCGATGAGGAAGAGTGCGCGAGTTGTGCAGGATAGTCTCTCCCTTTCCCCGGGAACCCCTGAGTTAATGGGTTAAAATTCGTGGTTTTACCCACCACGATTCAACATCTCATGGCAGATTCCTCCTCACAGGCGCTCGTCCCAGAATGGGCGTCGCAAGTTGCTGTTTTTATTGCGTGGCCCTATGCCGCGGGAGATTTTCAGCCCTGGCTTCAGGCGGTTGAGAAAACCTATCTGGAGATTGCTGAGGCCATTTCTAGCCGGCAGTCGTTGTGGGTGGCGGTCAAAAGTCAGGGGCATCAACAGGAACTGGAGCAGCGATTCGCTGCGGCAGGAATCGATCTTGCGTCCGTGACGTTTATTCCGATGCCCTATAACGATGTATGGGTCAGGGATACGGCTCCACTGACGGTTCAGAAGGGCGGTGCGCTGCGATACCTCGACTTCCGCTTCAATGGCTGGGGCGGGAAGTACGAATGTGCGGATGATGCGCAGATTGCCTCAAGGCTTCATGCCACAGGCATTCTCGGTGAAGGTTCTCGTGACCCGGTTGATTTTGTCCTCGAAGGGGGCAGCATCGAAATCGATGGGCAGGGATCGATCATGACCACCAGCCGCTGCCTCTTGAATCCCAACCGCAATCCGACTTTTTCAAAGACGGCGATTGAGGAGGTCTTGCATCGTCAGTTGGGTGCCAAGCAGGTCCTTTGGCTGGATCATGGCTATGCTGAAGGCGATGATACGGATGCGCATGTTGATACCCTCGCAAGGTTCTGCTCTGAAAACGTGGTGGCCTATACCGCCTCCGATCGACCCGAGGATCCGGTCCACGAAGACCTGACGCGAATGGAAAGTCAGTTGAAGGGCTTCCGGAACCTGAAAGGAGAGGCCTATGAATGGGTTCCTTTGCCCATTCCTGCGCCCATTTATAGTGAGGAGGGTGATCGGCTGCCGGCCACCTATGCCAATTTCCTCATCATTAATGATGCGGTTCTGGTTCCCGTCTATAACGACCCGAACGATGCCGTGGCGCTTTCACGGCTTGCGGCTGTTTTTCCGGATCGAACGCTGGTGCCGATCGATTGCGTGCCACTCATTCGCCAATATGGCAGTCTTCATTGCATGACCATGCAGTTCCCGCATTTGACCTGAGGTAGTCCTCCATGAAGTCCAAGCTCACAGTCGGTTTTGTTCAGCAGCCCTGCGGGGATCCATCCGCCTCCGTCAATCTGGAACGCTCGATTCAAGCCATTCGAGAGGCTAAAAGTCGAGGCGCAGAACTCATCATTCTTCCTGAACTTCATCTAGGGCCCTACTTCTGCCAGACCGAGGACACCACCTGTTTTGATCTTGCGGAGCCCATTCCAGGACCTACTACCGAAGCGCTTGGACACGTGGCGGCTGAACTGGGTGTCGTGATTGTTGCCAGTCTCTTTGAGCGGCGGGCGCCTGGTCTTTACCACAACACCGCCGTGGTCCTCGAAAAGGATGGTCGTCTGGTCGGAAAGTATCGGAAGATGCATATTCCTGACGATCCGGGGTACTACGAAAAGTTCTATTTCACTCCAGGCGACCTTGGATTTAAGCCCATTGACACCTCGGTCGGAAAACTAGGGGTGCTGGTCTGTTGGGATCAGTGGTATCCCGAGGCCGCGAGACTGATGGCCTTGGCCGGAGCAGATCTTTTGATCTATCCCACGGCCATTGGCTGGAATCTTGATGATCCGGAGGCGGAGCGGGAACGACAGCTCAACGCCTGGATTACCGTTCAAAGGGGGCACGCCGTGGCCAATGGTCTTCCGGTCATTGCCTGCAATCGAATAGGCCATGAGGAGGATCCGAGCACCCAATCCAGCGGGATCCGATTCTGGGGCAATAGTTTTGCAGCGGGTCCCCAGGGGGAATTCCTGACCCATCTGGATGCGGTCGAAGAAATGGTGGAGCTGGTTGAAATTGACAAAAGCCGGAGCGAGGACGTGAGAAGGATCTGGCCGTTCCTCAGAGACCGCCGGATTGAAAGCTACGGCGATCTGACCCGGCGTTACGTGGATTGATCCTCCTTGCAATCGGACTTTAACGGCTGATGACATCCCATAGCGTACTTTCCCCGGTTCTCCCGAAACTTCCTGGTGAGCCTCTGGCTTGGTTGAACCTTGACGGGTGCGGGGATGCGCTGGCCTTGGCGCGCGCCATCAAGGGGGACCAGTGTCTGTATCTGGTCGTGACCCGGGATACGCAGACCGCCGTCCGGCTAGAGCATGAAATTCGTTTCTTTTTGGGGAATGCTGCCAAGGTGCTCCATTTTCCGGATTGGGAAACCTTGCCCTATGACATGTTTTCGCCGTTACCTGAGATCGTCTCGGAACGACTGAAGTGTCTGGTCGAACTCTCAAGCGCCCAACATGGGGTTCTGCTGGCGCCCGTTTCAACGCTGATGCAGCGCTTGAGTCCGCGCTCCCATGTGCTGGGAAATTCATTTGCCCTGCGTCCAGGTGAGCGACTGAACCTTGATGAGACGCGGGCTCGGCTCGAATCGGTGAGTTATCTCTGCGTGAATCAGGTCATGCAGCACGGGGAGTTTGCAATCCGGGGCTCCATTCTGGATCTGTTTCCGATGGGAAGTTCCGTGCCCTACCGCATCGAGCTTTTTGATGACGAGGTGGAGTCGATCCGGATTTTTGACCCGGAAACGCAACGTTCCAGCGAGAAAGTGGATGCGATCAGCCTCTTTCCGGCTCGCGAATTTCCTTTCGATGAGGCGGCGATTCGACGATTCCGCCAATCTTTTAGGGAACAGTTTCCCGAGTCCTCGCAGGGGAAGGTGCTTTATCAGGAGGTGACCAAAGGTGTGGCGCCGGGGGGAATCGACTATTACCTCCCCCTCTTCGTCGAATCGACAGAGCTTCTCATGGACTACATTCCGGCAAAGACCCGGATCGTGCTCCATGGGGATGTTCTTGGTGCGGCGCAGGAGTTCTTTGACGATACCGAGTCTCGTTATCACCTGAGACTCCAGTACCTGGATCGCCCCCCACTCACCCCGGAGCAACTTTTCGTGACGCCCCATCAGCTGGCGGAGCGATTCAATCACCATACCCAGATTCTCCTCCCTGAGCCTGGCAAGGCGCATGCCGGTCGTGCGGTCACTTTCGCCACCCGGCCTCTTCCTGATCTCGCGTTGAGGAGTGGAGCCAAGGAGACTGGCGAGGGTCTCGCTCAATTTATTCGAGGGCGGGCCGGTCGTACGTTGTTTGTGGCTGAGACCGCAGGGCATCGGGAAGCCATGCTCGAGAGCCTCGGGCGTGTTGATATTCGTCCTAAAGTTTTCGAGAGTTTTGAGCAGTTCTTATCCGGCCCGGATGAACTGGGACTGGTGGTGGCTCCCATGGATCATGGGGTGTGGCTTGAAGAGCCTGATTTGGCCATCGTCACCGAGACCCAGCTCTCGGGAGAGCGGGTTCAGCAGCGCCGCCGCCGCAAGGTTTCGGGTGGCCAAAGGCTGGATCAGGTGCTCAAAAACCTCGAGGAACTGGAGGTGGGGGCGCCGGTTGTCCATCAGGATCATGGGGTCGGTCGCTTCCTCGGGCTGAGTCGTCTCAGTGTGGGCGGGGTTGAAACCGAATTTCTGACATTGGAATATGCCAACCAGGACACGCTGTATGTCCCGGTCTCCTCGCTGCATCTGATCGGTCGCTACAGTGGCGCCAGTCCTGAGTCCGCCCCCCTTCATCGGCTAGGGGGAGAGCAATGGCAGAAAGCCCGGCGTAAGGCCCTGGAGCGGGTTCGGGATGTTGCTGCCGAGTTGCTCGACATCTACGCCAAGCGCGAGGCGCGGGTGGGGCATGCTTTCGACGCAGACAGTGCCGAGTATCGACTGTTCAGTCAGGCCTTCCCCTTTGAAGAAACCCCAGATCAGGAAGCCGCCATCGATCAGGTCATGGTCGATATGGCCAGCCCCAAGCCTATGGATCGAGTGATCTGCGGGGATGTGGGCTTCGGTAAGACAGAGGTGGCCATGCGTGCTGCCTTCACGGCCGTCCAGGGCGGAAAACAGGTCGCTGTTCTGGTTCCGACAACGCTTCTTGCGCAGCAACATCATCAAAACTTTCGTGACCGCTTTGCAGACTGGCCGGTGCGAATCGAGACGCTTTCACGCTTTGTCGGCAAAAAACAGCAGGATGAGGTCATTCAGGATGCCCTTGAGGGCAAGGTAGATATCCTGATCGGGACCCACAAGCTGCTCCAGAAAGATCTCACGTTCAAAAATCTGGGTCTTGTCATTGTTGATGAAGAACAGCGGTTTGGCGTGACGCAAAAGGAGCATTTCAAAAAGCTCCGGAGTGAACTGGATTTTCTGACGCTGACAGCGACGCCGATCCCGAGAACCCTCAACATGGCGATGTCGGGTCTCCGGGATATCTCCATCATCGCAACGCCCCCGCCGAATCGGCATGCCATTAAGACGTTTGTCGCTGAGTGGGACGATGGCCTGATTGAGGAGGCCTTGTTGCGCGAGATCAAACGTGGCGGACAGGTCTATTTTCTCCACAATAAGATTGAAACCATGGAGAAGATGGCTCGGGAGCTTCAGGCGCTGGTGCCGCTGGCCCGGATTCGGATCGCGCATGGTCAGATGCCTGAGCGAGAGCTGGAAGGGATCATGCTGGATTTCTATCACCAGCGCTTCAATCTTCTTCTTTGTACGACGATCATCGAGAGCGGCATCGACGTTCCGAGTGCCAACACCATCATCGTCAATCGTGCGGATCAACTGGGGCTTTCACAGCTGCACCAGATCCGAGGGCGGGTGGGTCGCTCGCATCACCGCGCCTACGCCTATCTGGTCGTCCCGCCCAAAAGCCTGATGACCACGGATGCCGTCAAGCGGCTTGAGGCGATTGCAACGACCGGTGAACTGGGTGCTGGGTTCATGCTGGCATCCCATGATCTTGAGATTCGAGGGGCGGGTGAGTTGCTGGGTGATGAGCAGAGCGGACAGATTCAAGAAGTGGGATTGTCGCTTTACACCGATCTTCTTGAGCGGGCGGTGAGGGCGATTCAGTCGGGCCGTCAACCTGAAGTTGACCTTCTGCCTCAGGATTCAGGTCCCGAGATTGACCTTCAATCGCCAGCCCTGATCCCCGAAACCTACCTGCCGGATGTCCATACCCGTCTGGTACTTTATAAGCGTATGGCGAATGCACGGGATGATGAGGATCTTCGGGCGCTCCAGATCGAAATGATCGATCGTTTTGGTCTTTTGCCTCCTCCGCTCAAGACCTTGTTTGCGATTACCGCCCTCAAGTTGCATGCTGAGCGTCTGGGGATTCGCAAGATTGAGGCAGGCCCTCAGGGTGGACGATTCCTCTTCAGGGAGTCCCCGAATGTGGATCCCATGGCCATCATTCGGCTGATTCAGACGCAGTCGTCGGTCTATCGATTGGACGGGCCTGACAAGGTGCGGTTTCAGAAGCCCCTGGAAACCCCTGAGCAGAGAATTCAGTTCGTTGAGGATCTCATTCGCCTCTTGTCCCCGGCAGAAGAGACCCGCTAGGCGGCCCGAAATTCGTGGGTTTGAGTAGATTTCTATTGCTCCAAGGACCGTAATATGGTTCTATAGGCGCCCACGTCGGTCCCCTCGCAACGATACTTCGCGAACCCCGCCAGGCCCGGAAGGGAGCAACGGTAGTAAAGAACTCGTGTGCCGGGGTGTGGCTGACGTGGCCTATTTAATTTGTTCAATCCGATTGAACAAAGCCCCGCCTTCAGCGCCGCTCCGGCGTAGAATGAACGCCAGTGACGAATTAAAGAGTTCCCATGGCGTATCAGGCTTTAGCCCGTAAGTGGCGACCCCGCAGATTCAGTGAGATTGTCGGTCAGGACCACGTGGTCAGGGCCCTGCTGCACGCGATCGGTCATGACCGGCTGCATCATGCCTACCTCTTTACCGGTACCCGCGGAGTCGGTAAGACCACAATTGCAAGAATTCTGGCAAAAGCCATGAACTGCGAGAGTCCCGAGGGGCCTGAGCCTTGCGGGATCTGCACGAGCTGCCGCGAGCTGGATGAGGGCCGTTTCGTCGACTTGGTGGAGGTCGATGCGGCATCAAGAACCAAAGTAGAGGATACCCGCGATCTTCTGGATAACGTCCTGTATGCGCCAACGCAGGGGCGTTACAAGGTCTATTTGATCGACGAGGTCCACATGCTCTCGGCGCATAGCTTCAATGCGCTCCTGAAGACACTGGAAGAGCCTCCACCCCACGTCAAGTTTCTTTTAGCCACGACCGATCCTCAGAAAATCCCGGTCACGGTTTTATCGCGTTGTCTTCAATTTAACCTCAAGCGGCTGACGCCAGAGCAGATTCGCCTGCAAATGGAATCGATTCTCGGCCAGGAATCGGTTGCTTTTGAAGCCAATGCCATCCGATCTCTTTCCCGAGCTGCTGATGGATCCCTCCGTGATGGGTTGAGTCTTTTGGATCAGGCCATTGCCCATGGGGGCGGGGCGCTGACGGAAATCACCGTGACGGCCATGCTGGGGACTGTGGCCCGGGAGCCGGTTCTCGACATTCTCGAGGCCCTGGTTGCAGGGGATGCCGGTTTACTGCTCGGCCGAATCCAAGAGCTGGACCAGCACGCACCCAGCTATGGCGATGTCCTTCAGGAAATGCTGGTCATTCTTCATCATGCCGGCATCGCGCAGTGGGCGCCCGAGATCGCGCAGCGCGATGAGGACGGCGAGGCCATTTTGGGCTTGGCAAGCAAAGCAAAGGCAGAGGATCTGCAGCTCTACTATCAGATTGCCCTGCTCGGTCAGAAAGATCTGCCTTTGGCGCCGGACCCGCTGATGGGCTTTGAGATGTTGATGCTGCGTATGCTGGCCTTCCGTCCCAAAGGGACCGTGGAACATGACTCCGCCGCAAAGTCCGCGAGGCATGTTGAGCCGCAGCCCGTTCGTGTCGAGACGGTTGCGCGTCCCCCTGCTCCTCGAAAAGTCGAACCCCCGGTCCCCGTTGCCGTCACTCCCCCTCCTGTGGTTTCGACTGAGAGACCGGCGAAACAGCCAGAGTTGGGTGGCGTTCCCGGTGTGGTTCCCATGAAGGATGGCGCGGTCGACTGGCCCGTTTTGATCGACTGTTTGGGTTTGGCCGCCATGGCCAGAGAATTGGCGAAGAATTCGACTTTGCTCGAACTCAGTCATGAGGTCTGTCGGATCGGGCTGGATGCCCGTCTCGATCAAATGAAAAGTCCCCGCGCCGTTGCCTCGCTCGAGAAATCACTTCAGCTCCACCTTGCTCGTCCGGTCGTACTTCGCGTGGAAACCACTCAGGGCGAAGCGGAAACTCCGGCACGGCAGCAGCAAAAAATTGACTCCCATCGGCGGGAGAGTGCTGAAGCCGCCGTGGAGCGGGATCCGGTCATTCGCGAGTTGATGGAGCATATGGATGCCCGCGTCGTGCCGGGAAGTATCCAGACGAAAGACAATTAGCCCTCACCCCAGGAGAATAAAAAAATGAAAAACCCTTTGGCTGGTCTGATGCAGCAGGCCCAGAAAATGCAGGAGAACCTCACACGAGTTCAAGAGGAAATTGCTCTTGCAGAAGTCCAGGGAGAATCCGGGGGCGGGCTCGTCAAGGTCACCATGAATGGAAAGCGCATGACTCAAAAGCTTCAGATTGACGACAGCCTCCTCCAGGAAGATCGCGACATGCTGGAAGATCTGATTGCGGCTGCGTTCAATGATGCGGTGGCTAAGGTGGCTGCACTCAAGCAGGAAAGAATGTCGGGCCTGACCGGCGGTCTCGATTTGCCTGCTGGTTTCAAGCTGCCTTTCTGAGTCACCGATGGAGGCTTCAGGGGTACTGCAACAGCTGATGCGGGCTTTCCGCTGCCTTCCTGGTGTTGGACCTAAGTCTGCCCAAAGGATGACCTTTCATCTGTTGCAGCGTGATCGAGAAGGCGCGAGGCGTCTTGCTGAGACCCTGCTCAGGGCCCTTGATACCGTTGGCTATTGTCATGAGTGTCGAACATTGACCGAGACCGAAGTCTGCGGAATTTGTGCTAGCCCGCGTCGTGATCGCGCCCTCCTCTGTGTCGTTGAATCGCCTGCGGAAATGGATGCCATCTCGAGAGCGACGGGATATCAGGGGCTATTTTTTGTATTGAATGGGCGTCTCTCCCCACTGGATGGGGTCGGTCCCCGCGAGTTGCGTTTGGATCTTCTGGAGTCGCGGCTGAAGGGCGGTGAGGTCAGGGAGGTGATCCTGGCCACCAATACAACGGTCGAAGGCGAGGCAACCGCCCACTATATTCATGGGATGGCGCGCGATCTTGAGATTCAGACCTCCCGCCTTGCCTACGGCATGCCGCTTGGTGGGGAATTGGAGTATGTGGATGGTGCGACACTGACCCATGCCTTCAACGGCCGACGTTCACTGTGAGCGGCCACGCTGTCCAAAGAGGCTCAGGAGACTAACCAATGACGGACTGCATTTTTTGCAAGATGGCGCAGGGGGTGATTCGCCCCGATATCGTCTATGAGAATGATCATGTGCTGGCCTTCCGGGATATTCATCCGCAGGCGAAGGTGCATGTGCTGGTGATTCCAAAAGTGCATATTCCAACGCTGGACGATTTCCCCCCCGATCAGCCTGATCTGGCATCAGAGCTACTCAAGGCAGTCCAGGAGGTCGCAAGGCTCGAAGGCCTCTCAAAGGCGGGCTATCGGACGGTGATCAACTGTCGAAGTGACGGGGGTCAGGAAGTTTATCATCTCCACCTCCACGTCATGGGGGGGCGACGAATGAACTGGCCTCCGGGCTAGATCATGGTGTGATATTGGGCGGGACAGAGACCCGCCCAATAGAAATGGGTTTATCAGCTACCTTCAGCGTTGTAATCCACGCCGAGAATCGTCCAGCTTTCAGGTTTGGTCTGGTCTTCCCCGGTGAGTCGAACGGTGCAGGCAAAAAGCTTTTCAACCGTGGCTTGGCCAGCTTCGGCGACCTTCACGCTTGAGCGAATCAAGTACTGGCGATTACCCAGAGCCCAGGTTTCATAGTCTTCACCTTCGAACTTGATGCCTTCAGGAAGGTTGCCTTCTTTTCGAACGGCTTCGCGGCAGTTGGCCAAAGCGAATGCAGTCCGTTCAGTCTTGGCATCGAGCTTTCCAAGCGGCTCATTGTCTTCAATCGGCTTTTCGAAGAAAGCCTCAGACTTCACAACTTTCAGTACCAGAGGCATGATGGCCTTTTCCTGCAGCGTATAGAGAAGACCGATGGTCAGGATAAGGTAGATCAGAGAGTACTTGCTGCGAACCAGCTTGTTGAAGAAGTCTTTCATCGGAGTGCCTAGTGTCTCAATTGAGTAATCGCCCTCAGGCGCATCTTGTATTATCCATCACCTGACACAAACTCGCGAGGAGCTCTTCTCGAACAGGCAAGGGCAACGGTAAGACAACTGAATCGGTCGATGGTTTCACTGGTTTTGCAAAAAGGTGCTTGTTTTTTTATCCCGATCCGTGGAGAGGCCTATGGCTCAAGGACTTGAAACGCTCCGACAGGAGGGTGGCGATACCCCAAAGACCAGAAAACTCGTGGTCGCGATTTCCTCGCGGGCTCTGTTTGATCTTGATGCATCCCACCGTATTTTTGAGAAGGAAGGAAAAGAGGCCTTTTGTCGCTACCAGATTGAGCACGAGGACGAGGTTTTGCCTCCGGGCGTGGCTTTTGGGCTCGTCCGAAAGTTTCTGGCCATCAACGATATGCTGGGACAGTCGATGGTTGAGGTCATTCTTCTTTCCCGAAACAGCGCGGATACCGGGCTTCGGGTGTTCAATTCGATTCAGCACCATGGTCTTGCCATTACCCGCGCCGCCTTTACCAGTGGACAGTCCCCATTTGGCTATATTTCAGCTTTTGGCGCCAACCTTTTCCTTTCAACCAACGCGGAGGACGTTCGCAAGGCCCTTTCAGCCGGCCATGCTGCCGCAACGATTGTGTCGGGCAGTAAGTCTTCTGCGGAGTCGGGGCAACTGCGGATTGCCTTTGACGGTGATGCCGTTCTTTTTTCCGATGAATCGGAGCGGATTTACCGGGAGCAGGGGCTTGAGGCGTTTACGGAGTACGAGGCCCTTGAAGCTCATAATCCGCTATCGGGTGGGCCCTTTAAGAACTTTTTGACGACGCTTCATCATCTTCAGTCCCTCTTTCCTGCGACTGAATCACCCATCCGAACAGCGCTGGTCACCGCGCGTTCTGCGCCCGCTCACGAACGCGTGGTCCGAACACTCAGGGCATGGGGAATCCGCATCGATGAGGCGATTTTCCTGGGTGGCAAGGAGAAGGGGCCGTTCCTTGGCGCCTTTGGGGCGGACATCTTCTTTGATGACCAAAAACGCCACTGCGACTCGGCGAGTGAGCATGTTGCCACGGGACATGTGCCCCATGGCGTCGCAAATCCCACGGAAGAGTCGGGCGTCAGCCGCTAAAACCTCTCGATCTTCAGGAGGGGGAGAGTGCGCTGAATGATGGGGTCTTGTGCAAAGTATTTCTGCACGGCGTGATCCTTCAGGTGATTGGCCAGAGCGACCAAGATCATGGCCTGGTCGAGGCAAAGGTAGTTTCGGCCCACCTGTCGGGTGAAAGGGTCGACTGCATCATAAAGGCCATACTCGCCGTAGACGGGGTAGTCCTTGATGAGGCGACGAATATTTTTCGTGGCTTCCACGGGGTCGGTCATGAGCGCCAGCACCGCGGCGTGAGGTGTCACGGCACCCGCCTTGTAGCCACCGACACCCAACATGGGGACACCATACTCGGTGTATCCCAGACCATCGGCGGTCGAACTGGGGGACATGCCCCAGACCGGGTAGTGCAGGTCCTCCATGGCATGAATCCGCTGCAATTGGGTATGCGTGATGTCATTTTTTCCAAGATTGTTGGGCGCATGCTTGACCTCGTCCATGACCAAAAGCGGCATGAGGGCTTCGAACATGCTGCCACCCCATGAGGGGACATAATCGCGGTCATGCCAGTGATAGTGGCCGGACACCCAGGTGAACCCCATGGCTTGCTGTTCCTTGTAGTCCACGGGAACGCGCTGCTGCCAGGTCAGTTCGGGGGGCATGGTTCTTGCGGTTTGGAACCACTGTTTTTCGGGAAGATCGCCCTTTCCGATGCCAATGAGGCTTCCCAAGCGGGCTTCGGTATAAAACACGCCGTAGTAAATCTTGAGCTGCTGACCGAGTCTTCCATTATTGCCATGGGACATCAGACCCTTGTCCGGGTCATAGAAATACTGGAAATTGCCCTGAGCAATCAATCGGGAAGCCCGGTCTGCGATTTCTGGGAAGGCTTGTCGGGCGACGATCAGGCCCGAAGTGAGCCAGCTGGAATCAACGAAGGAGATCAGATCATCGGTTCGGGCCAGCGTCGTCGTGTTGTAGTAGTTGAAGAAGAAGCCATGACTGGTCTCTACGTTTTCAAGCGATGTCAGCGTGGCCTTGATCTTTTCAATCGCCATTTCACGGGGAATGAGTCCCAGTTCATTGGCGGCGACCAGGGAGAGGAAATAGAACCCGATATTGGTGATGTTGGTGTAGTCACCGATCCAGGCCTGATCGACATCCGCCCCCTCGCCGGCAAACTGAATCCGATCGAGCGGCAATCCCGTTTCGCGATCGGTCAGCTCATCAATGCCACGCCAGGTGTCCGCCGCCAGCCGATTCAAAAGGCCTGCGTCATCGCTCGGGAGTGAGGCAGGGTCGATCAGCAGTTGCTTGGGCCACCCGACCAGACGTTTTTTGAGGCGTGCCCTATGCTCTTCTGCCGTTTCAGGCGTGCCGACATCGGGGAGTCTGGCCAGCGCGACGACGGCGTCCTCTTCTTCATCCTCATCGGCGTGAAGGAGGGTCATTTCATCGATCCAGAATGCATTGACGGGAGACGTCCGGGTGCTGCCCGCGATCACTTTGATGTTGATGCCAGTGAGTCGATGCCAGTCTTCAATCCCCTCGACCTTGGCCAGAGGGACCAAAACCTGTTTCCACTCGGATCCAAGCCCCAGGGCAAAGCTGTGGCCCTCAACGATTCGGGCGGGTTTGTTGGGGTCAGCGAGGGTGAAGGTGATTTCAAGGGCTAAGGGCGCAGCAGGATTGGATTCGCCCCGGACCCAGAAGGAGAGGTAGTCAAACCGGGAGGCATCCAAACTTCCGAGTGTGCGGCGAACACTCCATTCTGCAGAATCCCTGATCTGGCCCTCAGGGAGCAGGCGGTGAAAGCCAATCGACTCGTCCAGAATCCCGACTCTGGGTGAATCCAGAGCGATCTCAAGGTGTTGATCTTCGCCATGGCCCGCTGGGCGCCAAGCATGAATGGTGCTTGCATTGCCGCCGAGGAACTCGGCGAGCATGACTTTGGGGCTCGAAGACGGGCTGCCTTTCACCTGAACGTATCCAAGGAGGGCAAGCACTGGAAGGAGCAGGGCCATCAGAATGTAGAAGGCGATTTTGGTCTTGGAGGCGTGTTTTTGCATTTTTCCTGCTCAGGATTCGGGGGCGGCAGCATCGTCGTCAGCGAAATCAATCGCTGTCTTTAGTTGGAGTTTTCGGTGGCTTTTTTTGCGTTCCTGAATGGGATGCGGAATCCTCTTTTCGGATTTCGAGGACATCAGGGAGCTCGGCCAATTCGCCCAGGGTCCGGTTGATCATGGCCGAACTCTTTCCGGCCACGCGCACATCAATCAGGATTTTCTGGAGATCAGGTTCTGGGCGATTCTGGATTTTAAGGATTTCCAGGCCGGCTGTAGCAAGTAGATGCGTAATTTCTTTGATGATGCCCTTTCGGTCGATGGTCTGGATGCTGAGATCGACAACGGCACCGTGGCCTTCCGCCCCCCAAGTCACGTCCAGAAGACGGTTTTGTCTCGACGCCGGGATACCGAGGACGTTCTTGCAGTCTTGCCGATGAATCGCAATCCCTCGTGCGACCGTCACGAACCCGACAATCGGATCGCCAGGTTGTGGCTGACAGCATCTTGCAATGTGGGTGACCAGATTCCTGACACCCTGAATCATGATTTCGTTTTCATCAATCCGTCGTTCGACGCCGCGCGAAGTTTTGCGTGGCGTTGAGGGGGGGCGGACTGCTTTTTCGGTGGGCTTGAGGGCGTTGTCGAGTTGATTGCTGGTGATGTCGAGGCGCCCGATCGCAAGGAAGAGGTCCTCGGATCGGGGTAAATGGAAGTGTTTCGCCAGACGCTCAGGGTCGATTTCCTTCAGGCTCAGCTTGTGGCGCGCATCATCCAGCAGCATTTTTCCTGCCCGAATGTGGCGATCGTGATCTTGCTGCCTGAACCAGGCGCGAATCTTGTTCCGGGCATGCGTGGTTTTGACATATCCCAGATGCGGATCCAGCCAGCCAAGGCTGGGTCCGCCGTGCTTGGCGGTTAGGATCTCGACGCGTTCCCCGGACTTCAATGAGTGGGTCAGTGCGACCATCTTGCCGTTGACCTTGGCTCCCCGGCAGCGGTGGCCGACTTCGGTATGAATTCCATAGGCGAAGTCGACAGGTGTGGCGCCCTTGCGAAGCCGGATGACTTGTCCTTTGGGGGTGAGGACAAAGATCTGGTCTTCAAAGAGCTCTGAGCGGAATGAATCCAGAATGCCCTGTTCGTCATCTCGTGCCTCGAGAATGCGTCTGAGCGCATTGACATTCTGGTCGAGTGCCTGATCCTGTCGGCTACCTTCTTTATAACGCCAATGGGCGGCGACACCGAATTCGGCGAAGCTATGCATTTCCTCGGTGCGAATCTGGATTTCGACCGGCTTGCCTTCCGGGCCGATGACCACCGTGTGCAGTGACTGGTAACCATTCGGTTTGGGATTGGCGATATAGTCATCGAGCTCCTTTGGGATATGAAGCCAAATGCTGTGGACGACACCTAGGACCGTGTAGCAGGAGGGGATGTCCTTGACGATGACGCGGACTGCATGGAGGTCGTATAACTCCTCAAGCGGGATGTCCTTGCGTTCGATTTTCTTATGAATACTGAAAATATGCTTGGGGCGTCCAAAAACCCGCGCGTCGATCCCGGCAGCTTCCAGTCGTTGCCGAAGGTCAGCAATAAAATGTTGCACAAAGGCCTCGCGGCCCACCCGGTTGGAAGCCAGTGATTTGGCCAGTCGCCGATATTCCTCTGGATCAAGATAGCGGAATGAGAGGTCTTCCATCTCCCATTTCAGTTGTCCGACTCCCAGGCGATTGGCAAGCGGGGTGAAAAGGTCCAGGGTTTCCACCGCAATATCGCGTCGGAGTTGCTCATCCGGCGACGTCCGCATCAACCGGAGGCGCTGAAGCCGATAGGCCAGCTTAACCATCACAGCCCTGACGTCATTGACCACCGCCAGCAACATGCTCCTCAGCAGTTCTGCCTGATCCGGTTCCTTGGTTTCGGACTTTCGGTATTCGTCGAAGGTATTGAGCCAGTTCACCTTCTGCACGAGTTCGGCCGTTTTTGCACCGAAACGGTGATGAATCACCGAAGGATCCACGCTGTCCCGGATGTGGGGATCGCTCAGGAGTGCGACCTGCACGGTCGTTGCGTCCACGTTGAGCTGGTGGACGATCAGGGCCACATCAATTCCTCGGGGGCGGCCAGGGAGTTCGTGCTGTAAGGCTTGGATCGCCAGTTCCAGAGCGCTTGCGATGAGCGCACGCTCCTCCTCGGGATAACCACGGTTTAGCCGACCGAGGAGTTCTTCCTCGTCGAGGGGGGCTTGCTCTGGGGGGTAAAGGGTATGTTTCATCGGGGCGAAGAGGCGAGAATTAATCGCCTTACAGCAGGATACGCGCCAAAAATCCTACCAGAGACCGAGCCCGATCGTTTTCTCTCGGACTTTCGTGGGTCAAAGGGCTAAACTGGAAGCACTCGATGGAGAGCAGATCCTGACCTGATCGGAGGTGAGTTGATGAGTAAGAACAACGTTCGGGAAGCACCCCGCGTCGTGGTGGTCGGTGGCGGTGCCGGCGGGCTTGAGCTCGCGACGCGCCTCGGTCGAAAGTGGGGTCGCAAAGGAAGGCTGCAGGTGACGCTGGTGGATTCGGGGCGAACCCATATCTGGAAACCGTTACTCCATGAGGTTGCGGCCGGAACGCTCGATACCCACGACGATGAAATTGAGTACCTGGCTCAGGCGAGCGAAAACCACTTCCGATTTGTGCTTGGGAGCATGAATGGGCTGGATCGTGAGCGGAAGGAAATCCGAATCTCGCCCCTCTACAGCAGCAAGGGCGAGCTGATCGTTCCCGAACGCACGGTGTCCTACGATTATCTCGTCATGGCCGTTGGCAGCGTCTGCAATGATTTTGGCGTGCCGGGGGCTTCGGCCCACTGCATGTTTCTGGACTCCACCAAAGAAGCCGAGGAGTTTCAGGAAAAATTGCTGGGTGCCTACCTGAGCGCGCAAGCCAGTGGGGGAGCGAAGCAGGGTGAGCTCGACGTGATTATTGTCGGTGGCGGGGCGACCGGCATTGAACTCTCGGCTCAGCTTTATCACGCCGCACGGCTCCTTAATTCCTATGGGCTCGACAATGTGCAGCCGTCCGATATCAAAATCCATATCATCGAATCTGCCCCAGTGCTCCTCGGCATGTTGCCGCCGCGGTTGTCGGCAGCAACGCTTGCACAGCTTCAGAAGCTCGGGATTGATGTCCGTTTGGGCGTCAAGGTGGTCGAGGTCATGGCAGAGGGTGTTCGGACCGATAGCGGAGAAGTCATTCGGGCGGCGGCCAAGGTTTGGGCGGCGGGCGTAAAGGCGCCGGACTTCCTCAAGGATATCGCGGGTCTTGAAACCAATCGCATCAATCAATTGGTCGTCATGGAAACGCTTCAGGTCACCCGGGATCCGGATATCTACGCCATCGGTGATTGTGCGGCCTGTGTCTGGCCTGAAAAAGGAACGAATGTCCCACCCAGGGCTCAGGCGGCACACCAAATGGCCGATCAGGTCTTTGAGAATATTGTGCGGCGACTCAAGAAGAAATCGCAGAAGCCGTTCCGCTATCTCGATTATGGCTCGCTGGTTTCATTGGGGAAATACAGTACGGTCGGAAACCTGATGGGCAATCTGATGGGCTCGGTCATGATTGAGGGGATGATCGCCCGACTCGTCTATCTCTCCCTTTACAAAATGCATCAAATGGCCCTGTTTGGACCCTTCCGGATGATTCTGATCATACTGTCTTCGTTCTTTCGAAGCCGCATTCAACCGAGGATCAAGCTCCACTGAGCGGCCGATGCTAAAATCAGCGGAAACTTATTGAAAAAATAGAGGTTGTTCGAGGTTATGGCAGGACATAGCAAATGGGCCAATATCCAGCATCGAAAAGGGGCCCAGGATGCACGTCGAGGGAAGCTTTTTACCAAGCTGATCCGGGAGATTACAGTTTCAGCCCGCGCAGGGGGCGGGGATGCGGCCAATAATCCTCGGCTCAGAGCCGCCATGGACAAGGCGCTGACAGCCAACATGTCCAAGGACACCATAGAGCGCGCCATCAAGAAAGGGACCGGCGCACTGGATGGCGACAATTTTGAAGAAATTCGCTACGAGGGCTACGGGTCCGGCGGGATTGCGATCATAGTGGACTGTCTGACCGATAACCGAGTTCGGACGGTCGCTGAAGTGCGCCATGCCTTCAGTAAGGCAGGGGGCAATCTTGGCACGGATGGCTCTGTGGCCTATCTGTTTACTAAAACCGGGGTGCTCAGCTATCCGAAGGGTCTGGATGAAGACACTTTGATGGAGGCGGCTCTTGAGGCCGGAGCCGAGGACGTGATCAGCCTGGATGACGGCGGAATTGATGTTCTGGTGCAACCCGAGCAGTTCGAAATGGTTCGTGACAGTCTGATCGGGGCCGGTTTTTCGCCCGAGTCTGCCGAAGTCACCATGCGGGCAAGCACGACGATTGCTCTCGATGAAGAGGATGCGGTGAAGCTTCTCAAGCTGGTGGATCGGCTCGAAGATCTTGATGATGTCCAGAATGTCTATTCCAACGCCGATATCAGCGAGGACATCCTCGCGAAGCTCGGTTAGTCCGACGAGTGGTTAGCATCCTCGGTATCGATCCAGGTTCCCGGTGTACCGGTTACGGGATTGTTCACGATGGCGCCAAGGGTCCGGTGTTGGTGACCTACGGCACGATTCGGACCGACGGGGACAACTTGCCGGAGCGACTCCATCAGATCTATGAAGGCATCTATCGGGTGGCGAAGGAGTTTCGTCCCACGGAAGCGGCCGTTGAGGAAGTCTTCATGTCCAAGAACGCGGATTCGGCACTGAAGCTGGGTCAGGCTCGGGGGGCCGCGATCTGCGCGGTCATGAATGCGGGCCTGGGCGTTCACGAATATGCCGCTCGTCAGGTCAAGCAGGCGATGGTCGGCAAGGGGAGTGCCGAAAAGTCTCAGGTACAGCACATGGTGCGTTACCTCCTGGGGGTCAAGGAGGTGTTGCCCGTGGATGCCGGGGATGCCTTAGGCATAGCCATGTGCCATATTCACCATCGTCAGACGCGACTGCGACTGGGTGGACAGATTACGGGGTATCGATGATTGGATTTCTGCGGGGGCGTCTTGTGGCCAAGAAGCCACCGGCGGTGCTGATCGATGTCGGTGGCGTCGGCTATGAGCTTGAAGCGCCGATGTCGACGTTCTTCGATCTTCCGGAAGTGGGAGAGAACCTGACCCTCTTTACGCATCTTGCGATTCGAGAAGATGCCCACAACCTCTATGGCTTTCTGAGTGAGACGGAAAAAACGCTCTTCAGAACCCTGATACGCGTCAATGGTGTGGGCGCAAAACTGGCACTGGGCATCCTTTCAAGCATGACGGCAGAGGCCTTCCATCACTGTGTCGAAAATCAAGACGTCCAGAGCCTAACCCGTCTTCCGGGCATCGGCAAAAAGACCGCTGAGCGCCTGATCATTGAGTTGCGGGATCGGATGCCAGACCTCGGTGGGGTCAGTGGCAACGTCGCCGGCACTTCCCGTCATGTGGTTGCAAGTCCCGTGGATGAAGCGGTCTCGGCGCTCGTGGCCTTAGGTTTCCGGCCACAGGATGCCCAGGCATTGATTAAGCCGCTGGATACCGAAGGTAAGGCCAGCGAGGACATCATTCGTCTGGCTCTGAAGGCTGTGGCGCGTTGATGGGAGCGATGATCCGATGAGCAGCTCTTCGCGACTTGTGGCTCCCGGATCCGGTCGGGATGAGGATGTGACGGATCGGGCGATTCGTCCCCAACGACTTGAAGATTATGTTGGTCAGCGCGCCATGCGCGAACAGATGGGCATTTTCATTCAAGCGGCGAAGGCTCGAAAGGAACCTCTCGACCATGTCCTCATCTTTGGGCCCCCGGGTCTTGGTAAGACGACTCTGGCCAACATCATCGCGAATGAAATGGAGGTCGGCATTCGCCATACCTCAGGACCTGTCCTCGAAAAGGCGGGCGATGTCGCTGCGCTCCTCACTAATCTGGATCCGGGTGATGTCCTCTTTATTGATGAAATCCACCGGCTCAGTGCGGTGGTTGAGGAGGTTCTCTATCCCGCCATGGAGGACTATCAGATCGACATCATGATCGGGGAGGGACCTGCTGCCCGCTCGATCAAGCTGGATATTCCTCCATTTACACTGGTCGGCGCGACCACGCGAGCGGGTCTTCTGACGTCTCCTCTCCGGGATCGATTTGGGATTGTTCATCGGCTGGAGTTCTATACAACCAGTGAGTTGAGCCTGATTGTGAGTCGCTCTGCCCGAATTCTGGGTGTCGAGATGAGTCCTGATGGGGCCCATGAGGTCGCTCGTCGCTCGCGGGGTACCCCCCGAATCGCCAATCGATTATTGCGCCGCGTCCGTGATTTCGCTGAGGTGATGGGTGATGGACGGATTACCGGTGATCTGGCTGGCCGTGCGCTTGAAATGCTGAATGTTGATGCGGAAGGCTTTGATCAGCTCGATCGGAAGTTTCTGACGGCCATGATCGACCGTTTTGATGGCGGTCCAGTCGGTCTCGATAATATTGCGGCAGCCATTGGCGAGGAGCGTGGCACCATTGAGGATGTGCTGGAGCCTTATCTCATCCAGCAAGGATTCATTATGCGGACGCCGAGAGGGCGAGTGGCGACCCGTTCGGCATATCTGCATTTGGGGCTTACGCCGCCCAAAGTGCCCGCCGGGGATCTTTTCGAGTGACTGGCGGCGCCGCTTTATTCAGCTGGCCGGTTCGTGTGTATTACGAGAACACTGATGCCGGAGGCGTGGTTTATCACAGCAATTACGTGACTTTCATGGAGCGCGCGCGAACCGAATTTCTCCGAAGTCTGGGTGTTGAGCTCGGTGCCTTGGAGCGGGACGAGCGCGTTCTTTTTGCTGTTCGATCCATGGCGATTGATTTCAGGAGCCCAGCGCGACTGGATGATCTTCTGGATGTCACGGTCGACATTAAAGACGCTCGCCCGGCCAGTCTGACCTTCCTGCAATCGGTTCGCCGAGACGGACGGGTGTTGTGTGAGGGTGAGGTTCGCGTGGCATCGATCTCGGCGGATCATTTCAAGCCTGTCGCTATCCCGCCGAAACTAGTGGAGTTGCTGGGCGTGGTTCTTGCTAAAAAGTTGCCTTGAGGGTCTCTTGATCGAGGCAACCCTGGGGCGTTAGGTTTTTGTTATTCATTTCAATCGAGAGGCTGTTTCCCTCATGAACTCCGAACTTTCGATCGCCAAGCTGATTCTGGATGCAAGTCCTGTGGTCCAGATCGTTATGGCGATCCTGATGCTGGCCTCAGTGGTGTCCTGGAGCTTTATCTTTACCAAGTATCGGGAAATTCGCCGAGCTCGGGTAACGACGGATGAATTTGAGGAGAGATTCTGGTCCGGGATTGACCTTGCTGATCTATATCGGCAACTGGTCCGGGAAGACTACGAAACCGAGGGTCTCGAGAATATTTTTATGGCGGGTTTTAAGGAGTTTGCACGGCTTCGCCAGCAATCGAATATTGGGCCGGATGCGGTGATGGAAGGAGCGCAGCGGGTGATGCGCGTTTCATTGAACCGCGAGCTGGAGGCTCTGGATGAGCGACTACCGTTCCTTGCGACGGTCGGATCGACCAGCCCCTATGTGGGGCTCTTTGGAACGGTTTGGGGCATTATGAATTCCTTTAGCTCCCTAGGTGCGGCCAAGCAGGCCACGCTGGCCATGGTGGCGCCGGGTATTTCCGAGGCGCTGGTTGCAACGGCCATGGGTTTGTTCGCGGCCATCCCGGCCGTGATGGCCTACAACCGCTATTCAACCGAAATTGGCCGCCTGGCGGGTCGTTATGAAGCCTTTGCTGATGAGTTTTTGAGTCTCCTGCATCGTAAGGCGCACGCCAAATGAATATTCAGGGTGTTTCCCGCCGGGGCGGACGTCGCCAGCCCATGGCGGAAATCAATGTCATTCCCTATATCGACGTCTGCCTGGTTTTGCTGATTATTTTTATGGTCACGGCACCGATGCTCCAGTCCGGTGTGGATGTGGACTTGCCCCAGGCTGAGGCGAAGTCGCTAGACACTCAGGAGACGCTGCCGATCATCGTTTCGATACAGGCCGACGGTACGGTCTATGTGGATGTGAGCAATACCGGTGACGTGCAAGTCTCGGATGAAGAGCTGATTCCTAAAATTGCCGGCGCGGTTGCCGATAAGCCCGGAATTCAAGTCCTGATTCGTGGGGATGAGAGCGTTGCTTATGGTCGTGTGGTGAGCGTCATGGCGTCCATCAAGCAAGCCGGTATCCCGAGTGTCGGTTTGATGACCCGCCCCCCCGAAGAATGAGTATTCGAGAGATGCTGCGTCGCTACGGTGCGGTTCTGGCATCGCTCGTTCTGCATGCGTTTCTGATTTTCCTGATGCTGAATTGGGAGCCGGAAGCCGAAAAGCAACTCCCCTTTCAGGAAACGGAAATCATCCAGGCAACCGTCATCGAGGGCGGTGCGCCCACCCCGCCGGTCTCTGCGTCTCCAGAAAAGGTCGCTGAACCGGTAATTGAGCCCAGCGAGCCGGTACCGCCACAAGCTGAGCCTCCTGCAGTCAAGGAACCGGTCGAACCTCCAGCCAAGCCAGCTCCGCAGGTGCCCAAGGTCGACCCCGAGAAAAACAAACGTGAAGAACAAAAACGGCTACAAGACGAGGAGCGCAAGGAACGTTTTGAGCAAGATAAGAAACAGAAAGAAAAGGCGCTGAAGGAAGAGGCTGCGCGGGAAAAGGCAGAAAAGGCAGAAAAGGCAGAAAAGGCAGAAAAGGCAGAGAAACAGGCCAAGGAAGAAGCGGCGCGGGAAAAAATTGAGAAACAGGCCAAGGAGAAAGCCGAAGCAGAAGCTAAAAAGAAGGCGGAGCAGAAGGCCGATGCCGATGCTAAGAGGAAGGCTGAACTGGAAGCCAAACTGAAGACAGAATCCGACATCAAAAAGCGCGCAGAGCTTGAGGCTAAGCTTAAATCTGAGGCAGAAGCTAAGAAAAAAGCCGAGGCGGAATCCAGAAAGAAAGCGGAAGCGGAAGCCAAGCAAAAGGCTGAGCAAGAGGCCAAAAAGAAAGCAGATCAGGAAGCCAAGAAAAAAGCTGAAACAGAAGCCAAGCAGAAGGCTGAAGCCGATGCCAAGAAAAAGGCAGATGCTGAGGCCAAGCAAAAGGCTGAAGGCGAGGCGAAAAAGAAGGCCGAAGCAGAGGCGAAAGCCAAGGCCGAAGCGGATGCCAAGAAAAAGGCGGAGCAGGAGGCAAAGCTCAAGGCAGAGGCAGACGCCAAAAAGAAGGCTGAGGAAAATGCCCGGAAGGAGGCGCTTCAAGCTGCTATGGCCCAAGAGGAAGCCCAGCGGCAAGCGCAGGCCAAGGCTGCTGCAGAAAAGGCAGCCCAAACCTGGGTTAATCGTTATTTCAGGCCCAGGGTGGAGCAGGCCTGGTTGAGGCCGCCATCTTCAGATGCTGGGATGTCCTGTAAAATTCAGGTTCGACTACAGGCTGATGGACGGGTCTCTTCCGTTAATGCGTCCTGTAGCGGTGGGGATGCGGCGTTTGAGCGTTCAGCTGAAGCCGCAGTGAGGAAGGCCGCGCCTTTCCCCATGCCCCCTGATGCCCTGGTTGCGGAACAGTTGCTAGGCCAAGTGGTCGCCTTCCGCTTCAGTCCAGAATAGTTTTACAAGGACCTTTTCATGTTGCGTCATTTTGGAATCATGCTTTGGCTTGCGGTATCGGCAATGGCAATTACGCCAAATGTGCGAGCCGAATTAACGGTGGATATCACTCAGGGTGCCGAAGGGGCAATGCCAATTGCGGTGGTGCCTTTCCAGCAGCCGACCTTGCCCGGGGACACAATCAGTGAAATCGTGGCTCTTGATCTTCACGGGACAGGAAAATTCAGCATCATGCGGGAGTCGCAGTTGCCTGAAAGGCCGGTGCCTCCGACAACCCCAGACTTCCCGGTTTGGCAGACTGCAGGACAGGAACATGTGGTCATCGGTCGCGTAGTTTCCGGCGAGGGTGCGGGGCTGGTCGCTGAATTTGTTCTCTATGACGCCATTCGGGGTGTTTCGGTGTTATCCGAGCGAGTCCCCTTCAAACCCTCCGATGCTCGGCATGCCGCTCACAAGATTGCCGATATGATCTATAAGCAGTTGACGGGCGAAAGGGGGGTTTTCAACACCCGAGTCGCCTATGTCGCGGCCTCCGGCTACGGAAACGATCGAGAATACCGGCTGGTGATTGCAGATACCGATGGCGAGGGTGATCGGATTGTGATGACGTCTCCCGAACCCATCATGTCACCGAACTGGTCGCCGGATGGCAAGCGACTTGCCTATGTGTCTTTTGAGGATCATGCCGCCGCCGTATTTGTTCAGAGCCTTTCCTCTGGCGATCGGCATAAGGTTTCATCTTTGCCAGGTATCAATGGCGCACCCTCGTGGTCGCCAGATGGGTCTGAGCTTGCGGTGACCCTGTCAAAGGACGGAAGCCCCGACATCTATGTCCTAGACGTAGCTTCAGGTGCCCTGCATCGGGTAACGCATGATGATTCCATTGATACGGAGGCGAGTTGGTCACCGGATGGTCGTACGCTGGTCTTTACGTCGGATCGTGGCGGCAAGCCACAGCTTTACACCGTCTCAGCGCATGGCGGGGAGCCTCAGCGGTTGACCTATGACGGGTCCTACAATGCGCGCGGTGTTTTCTCGCCCGATGGTCGGAGTGTTGCCATGGTGCATGGGGGCCAGGGTGGATACAAAATTGCAGTGATGGACCTGGGAAGCCGTAATCTTCGGGTGCTGACTTCCGGGCGGCTGGATGAGTCACCGGCCTTTGCGCCGAATGGACAGATGATTCTCTACACCCGCAAGGATGGTGGGTTGGATCAGTTGGCCGTGGTCTCTGTCGATGGAAAGTTCAAGCAGAACATACGGGTTAAGGGTGGGGATATTCGGGGTGCCGCTTGGTCGCCCTGATCGGGATTTCGGAGATTTTTATGCAAAAGTGGATTAAGGTCTTGTTGAGTGCGCTCCTCGTCACGAGCATTGTGGGGTGCAGCAGCAAGGGTGGGGTGGATGAAAACGCTGATGCCGATGCAAAGGCTAACGCGCGTAATCGGTCTGGCAAGTATGGAAAGTATGGCGCAGGGGGCGCAAACGGCGGATCCGGGGCGGGTGGCCGCTACGGTTCAGGCTCCGGACGCCAAGATGCAGGTCCCACAGGGGGCGTTCTCTCAGAGCGGGTGATCTACTTTGGCTTTGACAGCGAAGAAGTCCTGCCGGAGTATCAGAACATTGTCAGCGCGCATGCTGAATGGTTAGCCGCCCACCCCGATAGTAATCTGGTCCTCGAAGGACATGGTGATGAGCGGGGTTCTTCGGAGTACAACGTGGCTCTGGGTGAGCGTCGTGGGCTTTCGGTCTCCCGGAGTATGCGTCTTCAGGGCGTCTCAGACGCTCAGCTCAGAGTGTTGAGCTATGGTGAGGAAAAGCCTGCAACCTCAGGGCATGATGAAGGCAGCTGGCAGCAAAATCGCCGGGTCGAGCTTTTTTATCCGCCACACTAATTCCTTATGAATATCTTTAAGTCGATATCCTTGGGGCTTCTGTCCCTGTCGCTCCAATCGCCGGCTATCCAAGCGGAACCGCAGGATATTCAGGATGAGGCGGGTTATGCCACTTCCACTCTGGATGCCCGTGTTGCGCGACTTGAAAAGAAAGCGGCCAACCAGCCGCTGACAGAAGTTGTTCGCGAGATAGATCGTCAGAGAGAGGAGCTTAAAAAGCTGAGAGGGCTAGTCGAGGAGATGCACAATGCCCTCGAAAGGCAGTCCGCCCAGACGGCTCTACTTCTGCAAAAAAACGCGGAACTGGAAGCCCGCCTTTCGGGGGGGGCGACCGTCGCCCCGGCAACCCCTTCGCCTGTGTTGGCTCCCGCAGAAGGGGTTGCCGCCGTGCCCGCCCCGGCGAGCACATCCGATCAGCCTAAACCAGCGGGAAGCATTGATTCGGCTCTAGCCGCACCGAAGCCGCAGGTTGCACCGCCGGATCCCTTTGCACGGCAGAAGGAATACGAGCATGCTTTTGAAACATTAAAGGCCGCCAAGTACACCGAAGCGATTTCCGAGTTCCAGGCGTTTGTCGCTAAGTACCCCACCGGGGATTACAGCGATAGCGCGCATTACTGGCTAGGTGAAGCGCTTTATGTGAATCGGGCCTTTGTTCCTGCGCGAGAGGCTTTCCGCAAGATGATTGCCGATTTCCCGCAAAGTGCGAAAGTTCCAGACGCGAAACTCAAGCTGGCTTATATCGAATATGAAAATCAGCAGTATCCCCGCGCGAAAGAGCTTTTGAGCGAAATTGCCAAGAGCTATCCAAATTCGGCGACGGCCAAAATGGCTGAAAAACGGCTCGAGCGGATGCGGCAGGAGAACCGCTGAAGACCTTGGACTCACTTCGAATCTCGGAGATTTTTCTCTCAGTCCAGGGGGAGTCCCGAACAGTCGGTTGGCCTACGGTTTTCATCCGCCTGACCGGTTGCCCTTTGCGATGCACGTGGTGTGATACCGCGCATGCCTTTTCAGGAGGGCGGCGTATGACGCTGGCTGAGATTCTGGTCGAAGTCGCGGGCTATCAGACTTCAAGGGTCTGTGTAACCGGTGGAGAGCCATTGGCACAACCCCTGGTTCACGGGCTTTTGGACGCTTTAGTCGAAAAAGGCTATTCCGTTTCGCTTGAAACCTCGGGTGCTTTGGACGTTTCTAAAGTTCACCCCAAGGTATGTAAGGTCATCGATCTAAAGCCGCCAGCCTCCGGCGAAGAGGGAGCTAATCGCTATGAGAATCTGGATCATCTCACGCCGGATGATCAGGTTAAATTCGTGATCCAAGATGAGTCTGATTACGATTGGTCGGTTGCAAAGCTTCAGGAATTTGACCTCATGACACGTTGCGAGGTGCTTTTTTCACCCGTCGCGGATGCCCTCTCTCCCGTCTGGCTTGCTGAGAAAATTCTGAAAGACCGGCTGAACGTGAGATTTCAGCTACAGCTACACAAAATCCTCTGGGGGGACAAACAGGGCGTATGAGCAAACCGGCAGTCGTTCTTCTTTCAGGTGGGCTGGATTCTGCCACCGTACTGGCTTTTGCCCGATCTCAGGGATACCGTTGCCACGCACTTAGCTTCGATTATGGGCAACGTCATGGGGCGGAATTGGTTGCGGCGGAACGGCTGGCTCGATCCATGGGGGTTGAGGAACTCAAGACGGTTCGCTTGGGGCTTGATGCCATTGGGGGTTCGGCGCTGACGGATCCTGCGATTGCAGTTCCTGATCAATTGCAGGAAGGGGTGATACCGGTCACCTATGTGCCTGCAAGGAACACCGTATTCCTTGCCTTGGCGCTGGGTTGGGCTGAGGTCTTAGGTGCCGCTGATCTCTTTATCGGAGTGAATGCCGTCGACTATTCAGGCTATCCTGATTGTCGTCCGGCTTTCATTGAGGCGTTCGAGACCCTGGCGAATGTGGCTACCAAGGCAGGCGTCGAAGGCACACGCTTTACGATTCACACCCCTCTGATTCAGCTGTCCAAGGCGGAAATTATCCGCATGGGGACCGATCTTGGGGTCAACTATGGACTGACTGTTTCGTGCTATGCAGCGGATTCCTCAGGACGTGCCTGTGGAGTCTGTGATGCCTGTCGGCTGAGAGCCCAAGGCTTTGCTGCGGCCGGGATTGAGGATCCTACGTCTTACTTCTGATCCAACCGGTTAATGGGCTTTAAGGTCTGAATCCAGGCCAGCACCAAAATCGGGGCAATCAGATAGCTTCCTGTGACGGCCTGCAGCAGAGTCTTTCCTGCATCCAGCCCTGAAGGTTGCTCTAGCGCAATAAGCCATGTGACGCCAAGCTGGAAGCCCACGATTCCCGTCCAAAAGAGCGGTGAGAAGAGCGCGAACCCCGGGAGGGAAGGGGGGGCTGCACGAGGATAACCACGTTGCGTGAGCCACTGATCCAGCAGTCGATTGGCCAAAAGGGTGGTGAAGGCGACGATAAACCAACCGCAGTAGTTCGCAAATGTCACGCCAAAGTGGACCCCTGGATTGGGGTAGTGATAGATCTTTCCAAGGAACCAGTACTCCCCGAGATTCGCGATGGGATCCACGATGAGGTCGATGACCATCATCAGAAAGGAGCCGAGGATCAGTGTACCCCAGCTCCAGCGTGTCTCCTGGGTGTCCTTGCGGATCAGTCCCAGTCCGCGCCCACTGAGCGGAGACATGAAATAGACCGCAAACGAATAGCTGACGTAACTCAGGAAAGAAAAGGAGATGGTGTCAAAGAAGGGAACGCCGGCAATCACCAAATCCTGAGAGAGGGCTTCATAGTGATAGCTGTAGTCTCCGAAAGGGATACCGTGATTGATGCTGCCCCACTCGGCAATCAATGCAATCAGGTAGCTTGAAAAGACCCACAACAGCGTTCGTGGCCAGCCCTGCTCAATGACCGCGAGCAGGAAGAAAAAAACCATGAATCCTGTGACATACGGGCGATGGGTCAGTGACCACAAAAGTTGTTCAAGCACCAAAGTTTCCTAAGACGGGTTATCGGCTTTCAGGCCAAAGTCGGATGAAGCCATCCCGGTTCGGCATTTGGATGGCGGGAAGGGTCTTTTTGTCGAGGGCCGTGCCCTTGGGAAGTAGCCCATTGATCTCGAGGATATAGGCCGTAAGAGCATAAACCTGATCGGCCGAGAGACTTCGCGGCGCGTTGAGGGGCATGGACCTTCGAATGAAATCGAACAGGGTTGTGGCGTAGGGCCAATAGTTGCCGACGGATTGGTCGGGATGCGGGCCGTTCAATGGGGAACGACCGACCAGTTCAGCCGCGCTACCGCCGGTTCCATGGGGGCCGTGACAGGCTGCGCAGAGACCCTCATAGAGCTTGGCCCCCGTTTCGCTATTCCCATTCCCTTCAGGAAGCCCCGTTCCGTCCGGAAAAACATGGATATCCAGACCATCGAGATCCATTGTGGTCAGAGGCTTCCCAAGATGAGGTCCCTCCGGAGCAGCTTCGACGGCTCCAGTAGGGCTCATAATCAGAGGGATCAAAATCATGATCAGAGGGAAGACGCTAGGCATAGACATGGCTCAGAGATCCATCGGTCGAAACGGCCCACGTCACAATTGCGTTGTAGTGAAAGTAGCCCTGCTTTCCACGCTCTGCGATCAGCTGGCTTCTCTCAGGTTGGCGGTAACCGGTCTCGTCGGTCACTCGGCTTTTGAGGGTCAGGGCAGAACCATCCCATCGCCAGGGCAGTCGAAAACGCGTGAAGGCCTTTGGGAGGATCGGATCGGTGAGAGCTGCCTCAGCCCAGCTCTTCCCGCCGTCGGCGGAAACCTCGACCTTGGACACGCGTCCCCGTCCGCTCCAGGCTAGCCCGCTAATTTGGTAGAGACCGGGTCCCTTGAGTTGGTGGCCGGGGGAGGGATGGGTGATGATGGATTTGGCTTCCATAATGAAGCTGAACTGGTGGGCTTTTCCGGAGGGTTGAAGCTCGGTGTATTTGGCTGTTTCATTTCGTGCCATCACCGGTTCGCGGGCGACCTGCAGGCGGTGAAGCCATTTAACGTTGAGTACAGCTTCCCAGCCTGGGAGGATCAGCCGCATCGGATACCCATTCTCCGGACGAATCCGCTCGCCGTTCTGGTAAAGAGCGACCAGGGTGTCATCGAGGGCCTTCTCCAGGGGAATGCTGATGTTCATGGCGGCACCATCAGCCCCTTCGGCAATCAGCCAGCGCGCCTCGGGCAGAAGGCCGACTTCATCCAGTAAGGTCGAGAGAGGGACCCCGGTCCACTCGCTGCAGGAAGCGAGTCCGTGGAAATATCCCGCGGGTGTCTGGATGGGTTCGTCATGCCAGCCCGCATTGCTGTTGCCGCCACATTCCACGAACAGGATCCTGGAGACCATGGGGTATCGCAGCAAGTCATTCAGCGAGAAGCGTAAAGGGTTTCGGCAAAGACCATGAATCAACAGTTGATGTTGATCAGGGTCAATGGAGGGGACACCATTATGGTGCCGTTCAAAATGAAGGCCGCTGGGTGTAATGGTTCCTTCCAGCCGATGAAGAGGCGTCCATGAAATTCCATTGCCCGGCGCCATGCTGTTAGCCGAAATCCAGCGCACCGCTTCTTTTTCATGCGGTGAAGGCTCGCCGTAGTTGGAAAAGGGGCGTCCCGGGACCTTCATGCCCGAAGGTATTTCTCCAGCCAGGGTAGGCAGGCTGCCCAGCAATAACCCACCTCCAGCGGCTACCCCCAAGCTTTTTTGAAGAAAAACCCGCCGATCCAACAATCCCCCGCCAGCGATGGCTTCCTCGGGTTCTGAAATATTGTTGGGCTGGTCCGTCATCTTGGGGGATCCAAAGGTGGAGTGTCCCGGAAAATAATCCCTCGTGGAGCCCAGGTCAACCAGTGTCCGTTGCTTCTGTTGAGTGAGAGGATGGTAGGCTAACGGAGTTATTAAGGATGAACTTCGTTGCCTTATAGAGATCTAACATTGAATGGCGGCGTATGCGAACCGTCTTCGTAACCATGAAGCGCCCAGGGGCATGTTGGATGATACCTTTCAAAGATACGGTTCCGGTTCACCACACCCCTTGGGTAACGTGGGGCCTCATCGCCCTGAATGTGGTCGTTTTTCTTGAGGGCCAGCTGCTCGATCCCGATGAGCTGAGGTCGTTCCAGTATCTCCACGGTCTGGTTGCAGCGAGGTACGTTTTTCCGGATTGGGCGATAACGGCCGGTTTTCCGGTCGATTACACCCCCTTTCTGACGAATATGTTCCTGCACGGGGGCTGGTTGCACCTGATCTTTAACATGTGGTTGCTCTGGATCTTTGGTGACAATATCGAAGACCGCATGGGGAAAGTGCGGTATCTCGCGTTCTACGTGCTTTGCGGTCTTTCGGCCGGAATGGCGCATCTTTACGCCAACCAGCTTTCCATATCGCCCACGATCGGCGCTTCGGGCGCGATTGCCGGCATCATGGGGGCTTATTTCTTTCTTTATCCTTATGCCCGCGTTGTGATATCGGTTTTCTTTCTGCCGATTTTTGTTGAGGTTCCGGCGATCGCTTTTTTGGGAATCTGGGTCATCATCCAGATGTACAAGGTGACGACCGGCATCGGTCCTGGAAATTCATATCACGATGTGGCTTGGTTCGGGCATCTGGGCGGGTTCATCGCCGGCATGGCGTTTTATCGTCCCTTTTTGCTGAAGGACCGGATGCATTTGGGCGGGAAATACCACTTCGGGAGTGGTCAGGGACGATGATCGCACCCTAGGTCGGGCGGATTCGGCGAGTCGAAGGCCGAAGTCGGCCATGAGCTTGGAAACGTATCAAAATGGCGCGCCCGATACGATTCGAACGTACGACCTTTGCCTTCGGAGGGCAACACTCTATCCAACTGAGCTACGGGCGCGTGACCTTGCAGTATATCGGAATCAGGGTGTTTTTAACAGATTTCTCAAGTGGTTGAGAGAGGCCTGCCCCCGTTCCTTCAAGATGTCGGGATCGACCGCTTTTCTGGCGGCCCATTCCAGATGTTGTTCCGGAAGCTCCTCGAGGAATCGGCTGGGCTCTCGGGATTCAATTTCGCCCCGCCGTTTGCGATGGGTGCAGTAGCTGAGGGTGAGGCGTCTTTGGGCGCGGGTGATTCCCACATAGGCCAATCTTCGTTCTTCCTCGATGCTGTCGCCTTCCATGCTGTTCTCATGAGGGAGCAGATTTTCCTCCATGCCAACGAGATAGACGTAAGGGAATTCGAGTCCTTTTGAGGCATGGAGCGTCATGAGGTTTACCCTGTCGCCACTGGCCTCTTCCTGGTTCCGATCGAGGATGTCCATGAGCATGATTTTTGCGATCACAGCATCCAGCGGCAACGGAGGCTCATTTTCTTCGCCCTTGCCGATGCGCCTGAGCCAATCGATCAGTTCGGCGACGCGTCCCAGCTTGCGGCGAGCAGCCTCTGGACTGGTCGCATTTTCATGGATCCAGCCTTCATAATCGATGTCCAGAAGGAAACCTTCAACCGAGCTGAAGGGATCTGCCGTGTGGATTTTTTGTTCCAGGCTCTGGATGAGCTGAACAAATCGACCGATACGACGATAGGCTGACTCCCCCAGTTCGCTGGCAGCTCCCAGTTCCTGAGACGCTCGGAAGAGGCTAATGGATCTCCGGTGCGCATAGGAACCGAGCTTTTCGAGCGTGGCGGGTCCGATTTCCCGTTTGGGGACGTTGACCACGCGCAGGAATGCCGCATCATCATCCGGATTGACGACCAGCCGCAGATAAGCCAGTACGTCCTTGATTTCACTGTAGCCAAAAAAGCTCTGTCCACCGCTGATGAAGTAGGGAATGCTGGCCTCTCTCAGGGCGGTCTCAAAAATCCGGGCTTGATGATTGCTGCGGTACAAAATAGCGTAATCACTGTAGCTAGAGGCCTGACGGAAGCGGTGATGAACGAGATCGGAGCAGATCTGCCGAGATTCGTGCACATCGTCCTTATGGTGCAGGACGGTTAATGGGTCGCCCTGGCCCAGCGCGCTCCAGAGCCTTTTTTCAATGGTGTGGGGATTGTTCGAGATCAGTGCGTTGGCGGAGTCCAGGATCCTGCTGGTCGAGCGATAGTTTTGCTCGAGTTTGATGACCTTGATCTGGGGGTAATCCTTTTGGAGTTTTGCCAGATTCTCCGGCTGTGCGCCACGCCATGAGTAAACCGATTGGTCATCATCGCCGACCACGGTGAAGCGACCGAGCTTGCCCACCAGGAGCTTGAGCATCTGGTATTGGGTTTCGTTGGTGTCCTGATACTCGTCGACCAAAAGATAACGCAGTTTGTTTTGCCACTTTTCAAGAATTTCAGGGTGATCCCTGAAGGCCAGGACGGGCTGGAGAATCAGATCGTCAAAGTCAACGGCGTTGTAGGCGCGCATCTGGCTCAGGTAAAGCGAGTAGATCGCCTCAAGGCCCGGGATCGTCAGCCCGGAGCTTTGCTCGATGCCTGGAAGGATGAACAGGTTTTTAAGTCGGCTGATGGCACTACTGAAGGACTCCGCATGATCGGGATCCAAATCGGTTCGGTGGTGCCGGATCAATTCCCGAAGGAGGGTCAGACGATCCTGCTCATCGAAGATGGAGACAGCGCTTTTATAGCCCAGCGCCTTGTGTTCCTTCCGGATGATGTCGAGTCCAAGTGCATGGAAAGTGGAGACGGTGAGCCCGCGCACTTCGCGGTCTTCAAGCAACCGGCCGACCCGGCTTTTCATTTCTCGGGCGGCCTTGTTAGTGAACGTAACGGCCGCAATGTTTCGGGCCGGTAGGCCCTGTCTTACCAGATGGGCAATTTTTTCGGTGATGACGCGTGTCTTGCCGCTACCGGCTCCCGCAACGACGAGAAGAGGCTTTTCCGTCTCGGTGACGGCATCCTGCTGTTGGGGATTGAGGCTGGGCACTGGGTGAGCGGATTGAATTCCCTGTGGGTTAGGTCATTCCTTCTCGACAAGCGCTTCAAGCGCTTTCAAGCGTGCCTCCAAGGCTTCAAGCTGCTCCCGGGCTCTTAGAAGGACATTGCGCTGGACGTCAAACTCTTCACGGGTGACCAGATTCATTCGCCCCAAGGAGGCCTGCAGGATGGCCTTGAAGTTGTTTTCTAGGTCTCCCTTCATGGCACGAAGGTCCTGGGGAAGAGCGCCGGTGAGTCTTTGAGCAAGGTCGTTGAGTTGGTTGGCTTCGAACATTATGGCTTCCAAAGATGGCCCCAATCAGCGGGCAGGATTGTTCACGATACGATAGATGACGTCGCTACCGCCATAGAAGGGCTGGTACCAAACGCCACCGAATTCAAAATATTGGGTGTTATCGATCGTATGGGCGACGGCACCACTGGGGATATGGTTGATTTCCAAACCTGCCGGAGGGGTCACCACTTGATAACCGCCGGGAACCCGCTCATAGAAGGCGCCACCGCAGTCATCAAAGGTCGTTGGCCCCTGATAAACAGGTGCGCAGTTGCTGGGAAGATAGGTGACGACGGCACCCGGCGGGGGCGGGACCAATGTGTAATTTGAGGCGCCATTTTGTTGCGTCAGATAGGCCCCGTTGCTGTAGTAGTAGGGCTGGCCTGAAACCATCACCGTGGTGTATTGACTCGGTAGGCTGGCCATGGTGGCGCCCAGCATCATGCCCGTCATCGAGCCCATCATCATTCCAGAATAGAACCCTCCCCAGGTTCCACCGTAATACATGTAGCTACCGCCGTAGTAGCCACCGTAGTAATGATTGTTGTAGTAGTTATAGTTGTAGTGGTTATAGGTTTCATTATGATCCTGCAGGTGGTTGATCTCCTGCTGGCGTTGGTTCTGAAGGTCCTGCTGCTGCTGGAAGCGTTCGCGGTCACCTCCCGGCATTTCTTGTTGAATCCGACCGGCATCACCCCGGTCGGCCCAATCCCGGCCCACTCCGCCGGCTTCGCCTGAGGCATGAACGCTGCCAAGACCGCCACCGCCAAAATGACCCTCGCCGACCCCGCCACCGCCGTAGCGTTGCGCTTCCCCACCTCCGAACCCGCCGCTCCCAAAGGCCCCTCCGCCGGCACGGTCACCAAATCCACCAAAATGCCCGCCACCAAAGCCGCCTCCGAATCCGCCATGGGCATGCGCTGAGGTAACGTGGCCTAGCGTGACCGCCAGGGCTGCGCTGATGCAAAGAAGTTGTTGCCGACGATGAAATGCGATGATTTTCATGGGATGGGCCTCACTTTTGCTTCGTCAGCGATTTCTGGCTTTCAGCCTTGAAGGATTCAGATTGCTTGAGGAATGGAAGTTTTACCGCGCCCGCAGGGATGACGGGCTGGAACAGGGTTTCAGGAAGGCGGCTCGTGAAGTCCCAGTCGCTGAAGGTCGCCACGTACTGGGGCGAGTTTTTGACTGTTTTGTAAGTGATGGCAAATCGGACCGGAACGGGCAGTTTTCCATCTTGAATCCAGATCTGCCAATCAATGAACTCATCGACAAATGCCAGATGGGTGGTTGGGACGCCATTGATAAGGCTATTTCCGACGACAAATCCTTGAATGGTGTGACCTAGGAGGGCTTTGGCAGGGTTTTCGTAAAGAAAGTCAGCCAGAGGTGGGGTGAATTTCAGTACCTGGATCATGTGTTCAAGCGCTTTGTCGGAGTTGCCGCTAAAAGCTTCTATGGCATAACTCCCATTGAAGGGATCCAGGAGACAGATTTCTCGGCCGTTGTACCAAAATTTGCGATTCCCCGTATCCGATGTGTGGTCGGAAAAAATGCCGTTGGGCCTTTGCAGGCTAATACGATTGTGTGCCGAAAAGGTGATGGCCTGGCCGGAAGGCAGAATGTCATCGTACTGAACTTCCGCTTTAAAGCTGAAGCTCTTTGAGGCACGAAGATAATCACTCATTGCCTGAATGGATTGGCGGGCGCCTTCTTCAATCGCTGCGCCTGAGGGGGGGGCTTTTCCCGCGAGGAGCGGTTGCAGGGGCAGGGTGCTTAAAGTCAGGATGATCGCCAGTCTTTGGAAGGACATGTCGCCTCGCTTCAGTCGGAATGGGGTATTTACAGAGGATTCGACGGCTGTTTGAGCCCTTCGGCCCCGTTACCAAAAGAATAATGTCAGGGGCGAAGTATAACGTTCCGATCGGCGGAGAGCGTATGCGCTTCGGTGGTGCCCCGAACACGATTCGAACGTGTGGCCTTTCCCTTAGGAGGGGAATGCTCTATCCAGCTGAGCTACCGGGGCAGATGGCGAACTTGGTGATGCAAGATCAATAGCAATGCGTCCTGATTATAGCTTGGCCTGGGGTGTCCGTCATTGCGGGCCTTCTCAAGGTTTGTCTTCGCGGGTACTCACGATGCCGACAGGATAGAATGTGCGTTGAATTTTGTGCGGATCGGCTCTGGATGAGGTTGTGATCATCGTCGCCTTTCCATGTCACTAGCCTGTTTTGTGTCTTAGCTGCCAGGGTTTTCATCATGCCAACAGTTTCCACCAGTGCTCGCGTGAACTACACGCCGGAGGAAATGTTTGATTTGGTCAACGACGTGTCTTCCTATCCTGCGTACATTCCGATGTGTTCCGAGGTTCGGTTGCTTAGGCAAGAGCCCGAGAGCCTTAAGGCGACCATCACCATGGCCAAGGGAAAGTTGAAGTTGTCCTTTACCACCGAGAACACCATGGAGCCCGGTCGCTCGATTCAGATGCGACTGGTCGATGGCCCCTTCAAGAAACTTGAGGGGGTCTGGACTTTTAGACCTTATAAGGAAACCGGTTGTGAAACGAGTTTCCGGCTGGATTTTGAATTTTCGAGCAGCCTCTTGGGGATGGCTTTTGGTGGATTTTTCCGCGAGGCGGGAGAGTCCATGGTGGATGCTTTTTGTAAGCAAGCGGTCAGGAAGTATGGCGCCAGGCCCAAACTTTGATGGTTCGATCATGGCTAAAAACTCGGCTAGACGAAGAGATGGGCGTGTGGATCAGGCTGCCTGAGGGCTGGAAATGAGTGATTTCGAGTACGAAGAAGAGGAGTTGTTTAACGTTCGGGGGCCCAGCAAGTCCAGCCGGAAGCGGGAAAGCAACGCTCTTCAGGATTTGGGGGAAGAATTGATGCGCTTGAGTCGTCAGCAGTTGGAGGATCTCGATCTTCCGGAAAATCTGCTTGAGGCGGTTCGCGTGGGTCAGTCCATCACCGCTCACGGAGGGTTGCTCCGGCAGCGCAAGTACATCGGAAAAATTCTAAGATCGCTTGATTCAGGCCCGATTCGGGAGGGGCTTTCGGCTCTTCGTGGGGAGACGGCGGCCCTGATTCGTCTGCAGCACCAGAGCGAAATGTGGCGAGATCGAATCATTGCTGAGGGTGATGCTGGGGTCAACGCCTTTGTGGGAATCTATCCTTCAGCAGATCGGCAAAAGCTGCGACAGCTCTCTCGGGAAGCGAAGAAGGAGCGTGAAAAGTCCGCGCCCCCTCGATCAGCAAGATTGCTCTTCAAGGAGCTGCGAGGGGTTCTGGGGGGGGCGGTGGAACTGGTGCAGGTAGACGAGGGGGAATGACGATTTGACGATGTCCTTTTTACTGGGGGTTTTCATCGTTCTTGCCCTCCTCTCAGCATGGCTCACAGGCTGGGTCAGGCACTACGCCTTGGTTCGGTTGTTGGATGTTCCCAATGCGCGAAGTTCACACACACGGCCTACGCCCCGCGGCGGTGGATTAGGTATTGTTGTTGTCCTGCTAGTTTCAGGCCTCTTGGCCTTTGTGTATGGGTTCCTTCCCCTATCGCTTGCGATGGCCCTTTCAGCGGCAATCCCTTTGGCGGTCATCGGCTTTATCGATGATCACGGCGACGTCCCGGCGCGTTGGCGCTTTGTCATTCAAGTCGCCTCGGCCGCTTGGGCGATTTACTGGATCGGTGGAATGGGGGTTCTGCGCGTCGGCGCCTTTGATGTTGAATGGGGACTTATAGGGTATCCCTTTGGCATTCTCGTGATGGTGTGGATGCTCAATCTATTTAACTTCATGGACGGAATTGACGGGATTGAAGCGAGTGAAGTCATTTTCATTGGGCTGGGGGCGGCATTCCTCATCTCGCGCGGATTGGGCTTTGCACTCGTTCCCGAAATGCTGGCCCCTCTTGCGATTTCGGCAGCAACTCTCGGATTTCTGGTCTGGAACTGGCCTCCGGCGCGGATTTTTATGGGGGATGTCGGGAGCGGGGTTTTAGGGTTCCTTCTCGCCTTGTTGATGCTCCAGACCGCTGTGACCGGAAAACTCTCGTTCTTTATCTGGATCATCCTCTCCGGAGTTTTTTTGGTCGATGCGACCGTGACGCTCTTGATCCGTCTTTATCGGGGGGAGCGCTGGTACCAGGCACACCGATCACATGCCTATCAGCACGCGTCCCGACGATATGGTGGCCATAAAGTGGTGACCCTGGGGGTCATCTTTATCAACCTTTTCTGGCTGCTTCCGATGGCATCCTTGGCTCAATGGAAACCTGAGCTTGAGTTTTGGTTGGCGTTGGCTGCACTGTTCCCTTTGGCCTATGCCGCAATTTGGCTGGGTGCTGGAAGACCCTGAGGAGATCCTGATTGATCCCGCAAAAGTTACGACTGAGAAGTCTCATCTTTCTTCATGACCTCCTGATGGTGGTGCTGGCCTGGCTTGGAGCGTACTGGTTGCGATTCAATCTGGGGCTTCCACCGCAGAAGTATGTCGATGCGGCCTTGGGTGCTCTGCCGGTGGTACTGGTGATCCAGGCGGTCGTCTTTTCTCGGTTGGGGCTCTATCGCGGAGTATGGCGCTTTGCCTCCCTTCCTGATCTCATTCGGATTTCTAAGGCCGTTCTTTTGGGAGTTTTGCTCATTGCGGTGAGCCTCCACCTCTACACGCGCCTCCTATGGGTTCCTCGTTCCGTCTTGCCCCTATATGTGCTGCTGCTAGGGCTCTTTTTGTCAGGGCCGCGGTTGGTCTTCCGAATGTGGAAGGATCAGGGTGTGATGATGAAGGAGGGTCAGAGAGCGCTGGTGGTCGGAGCTGGGCGTGCGGCTGAGCTTCTGGTTCGCGACCTGATGCGTGAACGAGCGGCTCAGTTTTACCCCGTGGTTCTCGTCGATGATGATCCTGGAAAAAAGGGAAGTGAAATTCATGGGGTTCGGGTTCGGGGGGGCTGCGAGAAAATCCCGGAATTGGTCGAGTCTTTTGATATTGAAATCGTTCTGATCGCCCTTCCTTCTGCAAGCGATCGGGAAATGCGGCGTATCGTCGGCATTGTTGAGGGCGTGGGTGTTCCTTTTTTGACGCTGCCCTCGGTCCAGAACATGTTGTCGGATCAGATGTTCGGTAATCTTCGGGAAGTTTCCATTGAGGACCTTCTCGGGCGAACGCCGATCATGCTCGAACGGTCGGCGGTCAGAGAGACGGTGACCGGTTCACGGATTCTGGTGACGGGAGGAGGGGGCTCGATTGGGTCTGAACTTTGTCGTCAGATTGCGCGGTATGCGCCGGTCGAGCTCACTATCTTCGAGCAGTGTGAATTCAATCTTTATCGTATCGAACAGGCGCTTCGAAAAGAATGGCCGGATCTTTGTTTGAACGCGATCCTGGGTGATGTCACGGATCCTTCCGCGGTTCGCCATACTGTTAATGCGGCGAAGCCGGATGTCATTTTTCATGCGGCGGCTTACAAACATGTGCCGTTGCTGCAAGGCCAGGTGCGCCAGGCTGTGCGGAACAATGTTCTGGGTACCCGCATGATGGCGGAGGCCGCTTTGGAGTTCGGCGTTAAGGAGTTCGTCCTGATTTCGACGGATAAGGCGGTTCGACCAACGAACGTTATGGGTGCAACAAAGCGAGCGGCTGAAAAGCTGGTTCAAGCGTTGAATAATCTGGGCTCGACCCGTTTTATTACCGTCCGGTTCGGAAATGTGCTCGATTCTGCAGGGAGTGTCGTTCCCCTTTTCAGAGAGCAAATTCGGTTGGGGGGGCCTGTGACGGTGACCCACCCTGAGGTCACGCGCTATTTCATGACGATTCCGGAGGCCTGCCAATTGATTTTGCAGGCGGCTGCCGTGGGCAAGGGGGGAGAGATCTTTGTGCTGGACATGGGTGAGCCCATCCTGATTCGTTATCTTGCCGAGCAAATGATTCGCCTGTCTGGAAAAAGGGTGGGCCAGGACGTCTCGATTGAATTCGTCGGTTTGCGTCCTGGGGAAAAGCTGACCGAGGAGTTGTTCCTTGAGGATGAGAAGCCGATGCCCACTCCGCACAACAAGTTGCTTTTGGCGCGCTCGGTGAACCAAGATGTCGATGAAATCCGCTCTCAGATCAGTGGATTTGCGGAAGCAGTCGCAGAATTTGATGAAAAAAAGCTCCTAAATTCGCTTCGTGAACTTGTTCCTGAGTTTACGGAGGAAAAAATAGGTTAGAATAGTCGGCTCGACTTCATGGGGAAAAAGCTTGTCTCCATCGGAGTTTATCTATAGAATTTCCGCCTTTTCAGGCAAAGCCTTTGTATTGGAGTGCGAATTCATGAAGACCTTCAGCGCCAAGCCGGCCGAAGTCAAGCGCGACTGGTACGTCATCGACGCCGATGGGAAGACCTTGGGCCGTCTGTCGACCGAGATCGCACGCCGTCTCCGCGGTAAGCACAAAGCGGAGTACACCCCCCACGTCGACACCGGTGACTACATCATTGTGGTTAATGCCGAAAAGGTCCGTGTGACGGGTGCGAAGGAAAAAGACAAGATTTACTACAAGCACACCGGCTACATCGGAAACATGAAGTCCGTTGCTCTCGGTAAGCTGCGTCAGACCCACCCGGAGCGGATCATTGAGACAGCTGTGCAGGGCATGCTCCCCAAGAATCCTTTGGGTCGGGCTATGTTCCGCAAGCTGAAGGTCTATGCGGGTTCCAATCATCAGCATCAGGCTCAACAGCCGACGGTGCTGGAAATCTAATTCGATAGCCGAGTATTTCCATGGCACAACAGCATTACTACGGAACGGGTCGTCGCAAGAGCGCAGTTGCTCGTGTATTCGCCAAGACCGGTTCAGGTCGCATCCTGGTTAACAACAAGCCGGTTGAAGAATATTTCGGCCGCAAGACCGACCAGATGGTCGTCCGTCAGCCGCTTGAGCTGGTTTCCTTGTTGGAAAAGCTGGACGTCACCGTTACGGTTACCGGCGGTGGTCCGAGCGGTCAAGCGGGTGCGATCCGTCACGGTCTGACCCGTGCCCTGATCGAACTCGACGAGAACCTTCGTCAGCCCCTGCGACGTGCAGGCTACGTCACCCGCGATGCGCGTGAAGTTGAACGTAAGAAGGTTGGTCTGCACGGCGCTCGTCGTCGTCCGCAGTTCTCCAAGCGTTAATCAGAAGCTACTTGGGGGATCGTCTAGCGGCAGGACTACGGACTCTGACTCCGTCAACCTAGGTTCGAATCCTAGTCCCCCAGCCAAATCGAATCAAAGCTCTATGCGAAAGTGTAGGGCTTTTTTTCTGTCTGCACCTTTCTCGCACCTGAGTTCAAAAGACAACGTCAAAAGTTGCGACGTTATTCACCCACGCTTTTCGAACCTGAATTGAGTACTTCTTGATCCGGTTTAAGGTTGCTTAAGCGTGAACGTCAAAACTTTTTACGATGCAGCGGCTTTTGAGCGTCCAGAAAATCGACGCTGTTCCAACCCCGCCATCTGAAAGCAAAATTGCAGCACTTCTGAAATCGAATCAGGTGCTACGATTCCCAAACAAAAACCCACGACGCACATTCTGGCTGAACGCCGTCTGTATCTGTTTACTCGCTCTCGCACTCAAGTCTGGCAATGTTCGTTCAAGCTCGAAGGCGGGTGGCTGAGTAGAACAACAGGCGAATATGAACTGGAACGAGCGAAGGAGAAGGCTTGGCGAATCCTGATTGAAGCCGAAGTGCGTCTCGAAGCCAACCTCCCCATCGTGTCCCACAAATTCAAGGGAGTCGCTCGGATTGCCATCAAGAACATGGAAACCGAGGTCAAGAACAAGCGGGGCAGGGTTATATATAAGGAGTACATCGGCGTCATCAACAACTACCTGATCCCGTACTTCGGCAATCTGGCTATCGACAAGATCCAAATTGAAGAGCTTGATAACTACGATGTTTGGCGAACGGAGAAGATGGGCCGAACACCAAGTCAAAGTACCGTTGCAACTCACAATGCCGGAATGATGCGTGTATTCGACGAGGCCGTTCGATTGGGCTTCATGATTCCGGCGCAAATTCCAGTTCTAGACGTTACGGGCAAGAAGACTGAACGACGCCCCTCATTTACCGCAAAAGAAGTTCGGATTCTGGTCCGTAGCTTCGATGGGTGGTGTGAACGTGCGACAACAGAACCAGCTCGTGAAAAGCGATACCTGCTCCGGGACTATGTGATGATGCTTTTGGATTCTGGTGCTCGGCCCGGGAAAGAGCTGCTGAATCTCAAGTGGAGTCAGGTCGAAATTAAGGAGAACTGGGATAGCAAAGTTGTCAGTCTCCCCGTCGATGGCAAAACGATATGGCGAATGTTGGTAGCGTTCGAGCAGTTCTATCGGGCCTTGGACAACATCGCGCAACGCAACTACGGCAAAACAGCAGAGCAGATGGTCGGGGGCAAGTGTACCGATTTCGTCATCAGGACCAAGGATCAACAGTTGCCCAAGAAATTCGACACTATGTTTGAAAGTTATCTGGATGAGGAGGGGCTGTTAGTCGATCCCCGCAATGACAAGCGCCGCGTTCTTTATAGCCTCCGGCATACCTACGCGACTTTGTTGATCGAGCGGGATTCTGTTGATGTGTTCTTGCTGGAAAAGCAGATGGGCACTAGCGTTGAGATGATTCGAAAGCACTACGGTCATGTCGACATTGTTAGGGCTGCTGAACACCTGAAGGCTGGGTGTTGATTTGGCTCGATGACCGGCATCCTCGCTAGCGTATTTTTCAGTATCGCCTTTAATTGCCGTATCGTGACGCTTTGTTTTTGATTGAGCGGGATTGAAACCAGCAAACTATCGGGGCGACCCTGCAGTTGGTAGAGGATATCGACAAAAGTCACTACAAGCTCCGTAGCGCCCTCTTTCAAATAGGCGTCATCGATAGCGGGATAGATTCGGGCGATTGGAGCGATGTGAGGTCGCTTACGCTGACTGAAGCTGAGCAGAGCACTTTTTGATGCTGGGTGAACTTAGCGAGCGTGAGAGCCGCTAAAATTTACTGAAAATGTGATCTATTGCAATTTATTTCGTCGGTACAATATTGTAGGTCTTTTGGGGCGGAGGTTCGGGTGAAGCGTTTTGTAGCGGCTTTGATGTTGGTGAATGGCTTGTTGGTGGCTGGTGGAGCGAACGCAACCGAGCTGGGGTCACTTACATACGATTGCGCTTTAAATCCGTCCAATTCCCAGATCAAAGTCAGGAGGGTGTCCAACTTGAACTCATCCGAATATCGTCGTCTTTTGGTCATCATGCACCTCTGTTAAGGATTTTCCCTTAACCAGGTGTCCGTTCCTAGTGAACCACGTCAATAGTGAATAGAAAAACTAAGCTTTGGAATTGTGCTGCTCTGTGGTTGGTGGTGAGCTATATTGAATACTTGTTCATTCTAATGTGGAGGGTGATGGTATGGGTTGTTTAGGTTGTCGAGCTATAATCGCGTCTGTATTGATATTTATTTCTATTGCTCCTGAGGCTCAGTCAGCGTCAGTTCCGGCGTGGGAGATGATAGTTATTGGTGCATATGATCCGAGCGTCGGAGGAAAGCATATTACGATAACACGGACACTGGCGGATGGGATATTTAAAGTTAGGATGGATGTCCCTAACTATTTTTCATGGAGGGATGTTGATTCCGATGGTCAACACCCGAGTTCGAAGGATATGGATCTCAGTTTGTTTTTGAATGCTTGGAATGTGATTTATGTTAATGATTGGCCAGATGCTGAGCTATACATTGTGGATTATGCCACCAAGTTATCAAAAAGAGTTGCGATAAAGATGGGGAAGCCTACTCTTGATTCGGGTGGTAAGTCGATATCTTTTAGAGCAAAGTTTCGTAAATCAACATCCTCTCTTCTGGCTTCTATAAGGGATGACGCCTCACTTCCTCAGTTAGCCAAAACTATGCCCTTAGGTCAGGTTCAGGGTATGGGGGCAATTTGGATTGAAAACTCTACTGGGATACCGCACGATAACCTTAGTAAGGGGATAAAGTTT
>Ga0207958_1000010_pt1 | contig 69358 bp, 58 predicted proteins | sample CryBogCBH27Jul07_FD_184606 | JGI IMG/M metagenome (GOLD analysis project Ga0207958, IMG submission 184606) | Freshwater microbial communities from Crystal Bog, Wisconsin, USA - CBH27Jul07 (SPAdes) (version 2) | ecosystem: Environmental > Aquatic > Freshwater > Lake | place: Crystal Bog... | reverse complement strand
GACGTAATTCCGGCGCTGCAGATGCTGAGTGAGTTGGAAGGCATCATTCCGGCACTGGAAACTGCGCACGCCGTCGCATGGATTGCCCAAGAGGCGGGGAATCTGATCCCCAAGGGCTCCTCCGTTCTCCTCAATATGTCCGGCCGCGGTGACAAGGACGTCGCACAAGTTCGCGAGATTCTGAAAGGGCGAGCATGAAGTCGCTGGAGGCGTCATTACGCGACATTCGATCAACGGGACGCAAGGCCCTGGTTCCCTATTTCATGGCTGGTGTGACGGCCGATTGGAAGACCCATGTGCACGCCGCTGTTCACGGTGGCGCTGATGTTGTCGAGATCGGCGTGCCATTTTCCGATCCACTTATGGACGGCGTGGTGATTCAGGCCGCCGGTCTTCAGTCGCTCTCTAACGGCACCACCTTCGCTTCCGTGTGTGCAGAAGTCGCGGGGGAGGACTTTGGGGTTCCCATTGTTGTGATGACGTACTACAACCTCTTCCATCATGACGGAGAAGAGCGAGCGGTTGGTCGCCTTGTTGATGCCGGCTTCCAAGGCGCCATTATTCCGGACCTTACACTCGAAGAGTCCTCCACCTGGCGTTCCTTCGCCGATGCCAAGGACTTCGCCACCATCAACATGGTCGCCCCTTCGACACCCACTGCTCGGATCGAGAAGCTCGTCGCAGCGACGGAGGGGTTCTGCTACGCCTCTGCACGCATGGCGGTAACGGGCGCTGCGAGCGACGGCGGTGATGGTCAGCGTGTTGTGGCAGCAATTCGTGCGGCAAGTGATGTGCCTACCTACGTCGGCATCGGCATCACCACGCCCGAACAAGCGGCCGAAGCGGCCCGCAGCGCTGATGGCGTGATTGTGGGCTCAGCACTTGTCGACCGCATTCTTCGTGGAGCGACCGCCGAAGACGTGGAGCATTTCGTATCCACATTCCGCGTCGCCATCGACAACCAATAGCCCCGAACCTAGAAATTCGGAAATCCCCGATTTCGGTCCCTTCGCGGACTAGAAAAGAATTCGGATCGACAAATAGTTGGTCCGATGTATCAACAAGGGGGGACGAAATGTCCGAACACAAGATTGCTGATCCAGGTCCTTTGGGCCTGGCAGCTTTTGCGATGACCACCTTCTGCTTGAGCTCCGCGAACGCGGGCCTCTGGCACGGGGCTGGCACGGGCGCAGCTGTTGCGCTCGCTCTGTTTTACGGTGGCCTTGTGCAGCTGCTCGCCGGTATGTGGGAGTTTGTGCGCAAGAACACCTTCGGTGCAGTAGCACTGACGTCATACGGTGCATTCTGGCTTGCGTTCTACGCAATTGTGAAGTTTGGCACCGCTTTGTCGACAGGCTCAGTTGGCGTATTCCTTCTCGGATGGACCATCTTCACCGCGTACATGTTCATTGGGTCGCTTAAGACCAGCAAGGCCCTCATGGTTGTCTTCGGTCTGTTGACCGTGACCTTCGTGTTGTTGACCATTGGTAACTGGGATGCAGGCCACGCCAACATGGTCAAGGCCGGTGGTTGGTTCGGACTCGCTACCGCGATTGCCGCCTGGTACGCCTCGGCTGCTGGCGTCATCAATGACACATTCGGCCGAACGGTACTTCCTACCAACTAAGGCAATTTCGCATCAGGACCGCCACCATTGGGGATCATGGTGGCGGTCCTGATGTTGTAGCACCTAGTAAATGTGAGTACATTTGCTTTTACACGCGTCAAACGACAAGGGGGGACCATGTCGGAATCAAAGCTCGAAGCATGGCTCGAGGAAAATCGCACTTTCGCGCCAAGCGCAGCGTTTGCGGCGCAGGCCAATGCGCAACCTGATATCTACGACATCGCCGATGCCGATCCGGTCGCCTGGTGGCGGACGCAAGCGGATCGGTTGACGTGGGACACGGTTCCCACACAGACCCTCGAATGGAATATGCCTGACGCTCGTTGGTTCGCCGACGGCACCTTGAACGCCAGCGTCAACTGTGTTGACCGACACGTCGCTGCCGGTCGCGGCGACAAGGTCGCGTTCCACTGGGTGGCTGATGCTCCTGGTGAAACCCGCACTATTACCTATCGCGATCTCAGCCGGATGGTGAATCAGACCGCGAATGCGCTGATTGAACTTGGCGTCACCGCGGGCGACCGCGTCGCCGTCTACATGCCAATGGTCCCCGAGGCCATTGTCGCCATGCTCGCCATTGTCCGACTCGGTGCCGCCCACTCGGTTATCTTCGGCGGTTTCTCAGCTGATGCCGTGTCGTCACGCATTCTTGACTCAAACTGCACCTTTGTGGTCACTGCGGACGGTGCATTCCGACGTGGATCTCAGTCACCATTGAAGCCCGCTGTCGACGAGGCGCTCGAGAGCTGCCCCGCCGTGAAGGCAGTGCTTGTTCTGCGCCGTACCGGTGGGGAAGTGTCGTGGCGAGAAGGTCGCGACCACTGGTGGCACGAGATTGTCGATCGCCAGAGCGACCAGCACACTCCCGCCTCATTTCCCGCCGAGCAGACCTTATTCATCATGTACACGTCTGGCACGACGGCCAAGCCGAAGGGTATCTTCCACACCACCGGTGGCTACCTGACCCAGGCCGCTACGACCTATTACTACGTGTTCGACACCAAGGCTGACACCGATGTCGCGTGGACCGCCGCCGACATCGGCTGGATTACCGGTCACAGCTACATCGTCTACGGACCGCTGATTAACGGCGTGACCCAGGTGATGTACGAAGGGCTACCCGACTCCGGCGGTAAGGATCGTTGGTGGAAAATCATCGACGAATACAAGGTGTCGATGCTCTATACCGCTCCCACCACCATCCGCACGCTGATGAAGTGGGGACACGACATTCCGGCTGGTTACGACCTCTCGAGCTTGCGCATTCTCGGTTCAGTTGGCGAACCCATCAATCCCGAAGCATGGATGTGGTACCGCGAACACATCGGGCGTAACAACTGTCCGATTGTCGACACGTGGTGGCAGACCGAGACGGGAGCCCTAATGATTGCGCCGCTTCCCGGCGTCTCGCACACGAAGCCAGGTGCTGCCATGCGTGCGTTGCCCGGCATCCGTGTGGATGTTGTGGATAACGACGGAAACTCCGTCGGCAACGGCGAAGGTGGCTACCTCGTCATTACCCACCCGTGGCCGTCTATGACCCGCGGTATTTACGGTGACCACGATCGCTTTGTTGAGACCTATTGGAGTCGATTCCCCGGAAAGTACTTCGCCGGCGATGGCGCCAAGAAGGACGCCGATGGCGACCTCTGGTTGCTGGGTCGTGTTGACGATGTGATGAACATCTCAGGACACCGACTCTCGACGACTGAAGTGGAACACGCCCTCGTTGGTCACCCAGCGGTCGCAGAAGCTGCTGTTGTTGGCGCGTCCGACGAGACAACAGGACAGGCAATCGTTGCGTTCGTGACGCTCAAGTTGAACGCAGACGACGCCCACAGCGACCAGGCCGAAGTCATCGAGGCGCTCCGCCAGCACGTGTCGCGTGTTATTAGTCCAATTGCGAAACCTCGGCAGATCATCTTGACGCCCGAGTTGCCTAAAACCAGGTCCGGAAAGATCATGCGACGCTTACTTCGAGATGTCGCCGAAAACCGTTCCCTGGGTGACGTGACGACACTCACGGACCCCACCGTCGTAAACATGATTTCGGGGCTCATGGGAGCCCACGCGTCGAGCGACGACTAGCGAATTCGGCGCGCTCGCTCCAGGGGCGCAATCCAAGGAATCACAACACCCAGTGATTCGGCCGCCTCAAGCGGCCACCGTGGGTTGCGCATCACAGCACGGGCGACCATGACGGCATCGATTGGCGTCTGCGCGACAAGGTCCTCTGCCTGCTGTGGCTCAGTGATGAGCCCCACGGCGTTGACGGCAATGTCCGCATCGCGTCGAATCACCTCGGCAAAGGGCACTTGATAGCCCGGTGCGACAGGGATCTCAGCGTTGGCGACGTTGCCACCGGTCGAGACGTCGATCAGGTCAACGCCAATGTCGCGGAGACGGGTGGCGAGGACGACTGATGACGCAAGGTCCCAGCCCCCTTCGGTCCAGTCAGTGGCCGAAATACGCACCAGCAGTGGCGCGTCCGTTTCCTTTCGTACCGCAGCGGCGACTTCAAGGAGGAGGCGCATGCGGTTTTCGAGTGAGCCACCGTAGGCATCGGTGCGGAAATTTGAAAGAGGCGACAAGAACTCGTGGAGCAAGTATCCGTGCGCTGCGTGAATTTCCAGGACATCGAACCCCGCCGCAACTGCGCGACGTGCCGCTTGGGCAAATTGAGCGACGATTTCTTCAATTTCTGGAGCTGTTAGAGCCCGAGGAATGGGGTAGCCCGTAAATGGTTCCGCGCTCGGTGCGACCGCCTGCCAGCCACCTTCCTCGGCTCCAGCGAATTGGTGGTCAGCCCAGGGCTGGAGCGTTGAGGCCTTTCGACCGGCGTGCGCCAGCTGAACACCCACCAGTGCCCCCTGGCTGTGCGCAAACGTGACCACACGAGACCAAGCGGCGACCTGGTCATCGTTCCACAGGCCCGGACAGGCTACGGAGATCCGACCCTCGGGTGAAACGGCGGTGGCTTCGGCGATGATGAGCCCCGCGCCACCAGTCGCCAAGGCGCCGAGGTGCATAAGGTGCCAATCGCCAACGATGCCATCGACCGCCTTGTACTGACACATCGGGCTCACCCAGAGCCGATTAGGGATGACTAGGTTTCGCAGCTGCATCGGTTCAAATAGAGCGCTCATGAGGGAATCCTTCGTGACTGACGTAGACCAAGTGTAGAGACACCAACGTCACCATTCTGCGGCCCCCTTCTCCCTAGACTGGACCTAGGTCTAGGGAACAAAGGGGTTCTTGTGCGTATCGCTGTATTGGACAATCGTGCGTCGCTCGTGGTCGCTGGCGGTTTTATTGACATCGCCGAAGCCAGCAGCGGTCAATTCGGGCCATCAATTAACAATGTTCTTGCTTCCGGTGAGGTCTTCGCTGCGTGGGTGCGAACATTAGACGCCCCCGTACCAACCCTCGAGGAGCTCGAAGTACTGCAGAGTGACGAGCGGCTCAGCTGCGTGAGCCCGACGCCTCGTCAGGTCTTTGCTATTGGACTGAACTATCGAGAGCACGCCCACGAGATGGGTCTTGCGAACCCAACACAGCCCATGGTCTTCACCAAATTCCACTCATCGCTGGCCGGTCAGCACGCGCAGATTCCAATGGTGTCTGACCACACCGACTGGGAAGCGGAAATGGTGGTCGTCATCGGCCAGGGTGGCCGGTCGATTTCTGTCGATGACGCACTGGGTCGTGTAGCGGGATTCGCAGTTGGTCAAGACATTTCAGACCGCCACCTCCAGTTACTTGGTTCCCCAGCCCAATTCTCACTCGGAAAGAGCTGGCAGAATTTCGGCCCCGTTGGCCCATGGGTTACCACTCTGGATGAGTTGACAAACCCAAACGATCTCGCAATTACCTGCGATATCAGTGGGGAACGCATGCAGGACTCTCGTACCAGCGACATGGTCTTTACCGTGGCCGAAGTCGTGAGTTACCTGTCGAACGTTGTTGAACTGTTCCCCGGTGACTTGATCTTCACGGGTTCGCCGCACGGGGTTGGACAGGGACTGACGCCACCAAGATTCTTGAAGCCAGGGGACACGATAGCCACGACTATCGAGGGCTTGGGCACCCTGTTTAATGAAGTAGTGGCCCCCTAAGGGGCCACTGTGGTCGGGCTGGGGAGATTTGAACTCCCGATCTCTCGGCCCCCAGCCGAGCGCTCTAGACCAAACTAAGCCACAGCCCGCGAAGTTCCAATCTTAGCCGCGCTCGAGTGACTCAGCCGCCAGCTGCGGCTGTCACTACTTCAATTGCGTCGCCGGTGACCACTCTGGCGTGCTCCCATTGCGAGCGGGGAACGATGATGCCATTGACGGCGATCGCAACCCCGCGCATCGGAAGGCCGCGCTGAAGCAGCAGGGCACTGACCGACAGTCCGTCATATCCTGAAACCGCGGTGCCGTTAATCGTCATTCCACCACCTCCGACACAAATGCGGCGGCCCACTGCGCTGCCAAGGGGGCGAGAGTGACGCCGTGGCGGTAATGACCGTTGGAGGCCGCCCACCGCTCCTCAGGGTGAGGCTCAAAGAAGGGGACGCCAGACTGCGCTACCGGCCGGTGACCGACCCGCATCTCCGTCAATGAGGCACCCTCGAGACCAGGAAGGATGTCGATGGCATCACGAAGGAGACGCTCGAGTTCTCCCACTTCAATCGAAGGGCCACTCTTCTCCTCGGCCGTCGCGCCTAAAACGCCGTGGTGATTCTCTCGCCCGACGTAGTAGAACGGACGGCCACGGACGAAGGCTCGAACCATTGGAGCATCATCACGCGCCAGACCATGCGTTCGGACGGTGACACCTCGGATCGGGCGAACCTGATGCTCGGGGCGCAGCCCTGGGATTGTGGGGGCCGCACCCGTACACACCACCATCAAGTCAAAGGAGCGTTCCGTCGTTGTCGTCTCCACTCGAACGCCGGTTGCCGATGGGGTAACACGAACAACGTGCTCAGTCACGAACTCAGTGCCGAACGTCCCCAGGCCAACCTGAAGTGCAGCGACTGCCTCATCGGGTCGAATCCACGCCTCGTTGTCGACGAGAACTCCATCGTGAATGCGGTCACTAACCCCAGAAAAGAGCCCTGTTTCCTCTGCTCGGTTCACTGCTTTCAGATTCACATCAAATCCACGCGCCACCGTGCACCACTGACTCAGCAATCTCCGGTCGGAGGCGTCAAAAGCGACGTGGAGCGTGCCCGATCGCCGCACCACGATGTGATGGCCAGTGACATCAGCGAGTTCATGACTGAGGGCCTCCCAGCGCGCGACTGCATCGCGCTGGAGCGAAAAATTTTCATCCTCACCGACGGCGATTTCCGACACTGGTGCCAACATGCCGGCGGCGGCGTAGGTAGCGCCACGGCCAGGCGTCGGGTCGAAGACACTGACGTTGTGACCGTCGCGGGCGAGACGCCAAGCGGCGGTGAGCCCAATAATTCCCGAACCGATAATCGCAATCTGGGCTCTCTTCACGACTTCAACTGTAGGCCGGTACGAATGCTTCTTGGTCTTGGCTATAGTTGTGGCGGGTCAGCGTTGCCCCGAAAGGTAAACGCGATGACACAGACCCCCTTCCCCCTTTACGACCCCGCTTTTGAGCACGACGCCTGTGGCGTCGGTATGGTTGCTGATCTCACCGGCACCCCGTCGCATCAAACGGTCACGGACACCCTCACGATTCTCGAGAATCTCGAGCACCGTGGTGCAACGGGCGCCGATGTCGCCTCCGGTGACGGCGCAGGCATCTTGCTGCAGATGCCCGACTCCTTTTTGCGTCAGGTCGTTTCCGCGAACCTGCCACCAATGGGGGAGTACGGCGTTGCCTTCTGGATGATTTCCAAGGAAGCAGCAGCCGACGTCCGCCACAGCCTCGAGACGATTTTCTCCTCGGTCGGCCTGACCACGCTGGCCTGGCGTGACGTTCCCGCCGACTCGTCAATTCTCGGCCCCACGTCTGCCGCCAGCGAGCCCGCGTTCGTGCAGCAGATCGTCAGCCTTGGTGGCGGCGCTACCGCCGCGCTCGACAGTGCTCTGTTCGCCGCTCGGCGCCTAGCCGAGCACTCCCACCCGGTGTACGCGTCATCGTGTTCATCGTCGGTTCTTATTTACAAGGGCATGTTGTCGTCGCCCCAGTTGCGCCAGTACTTCGACGACCTCCGTGACGAGCGGCTCAGCGCGGCTATTGCCGTCGTCCACAGCCGTTTCTCGACGAACGTTCTTCCCCGATGGGAGCTCGCACAACCATTCCGCTACATCGCCCACAATGGTGAGATCAACACGGTGCGCGGAAATCGCAACTGGATGACCGCCCGGGAGACCACGCTCTCGTCGGAGAACCTTCCCGTACCGCTGAGCGAATTGACACCAATCATCACTCCCAACATGAGTGACTCCGCCTCCTTCGACGAGGTCGTTGAACTCCTCGTGCAGAGCGGGCGATCTTTGCCGCACGCCATTTTGATGATGATTCCCGAAGCCTGGGAGAAGTCCACCAGCATGGACGTGGCCCGTCGTGATTTCTACCGCTATCACGCAGCACTGATGGAACCATGGGATGGACCGGCTTCGGTCACCTTCTCCGACGGCAAAATCGTTGGCGCCGTCTTGGACCGCAATGGTCTTCGCCCCGCTCGCTACTGGGTGACCAAGGACAAGCGCGTTATTTTTGCCTCCGAAGTCGGTGTGGTCGACGTTGATCCCGCGAACATTGAACGCAAGGGTCGACTCCAGCCGGGTCGTGTGTTCTTGGTAGATATTGCCCAAGGTCGCATCATTGACGACACCGAGCTGAAGGCCGATCTGGCCGCCCGTGCACCGTACGGCGAGTGGCTGGCTGAGCACCAGTTGTCGCTCGACGAGATTGAGCCTCGGGTTATGTTGACGCCATCGCACGCCTCTGTCGTGCAGCGCCAGCGCAACTTCGGCTACAGCGACGAAGACATCCGTCTTATCGTCAAGCCCATGGCCAACGTGGGTGAGGAACCCATTGGGTCGATGGGTTCCGACGCCGCGCTGCCGGCGCTCTCGACAGACCACCGCCCCTTGTTTGACTACTTCACGCAATTGTTTGCGCAGGTGACCAACCCACCGCTTGACGCAATTCGTGAAGAACTCGTGACGAGTACCCGCGTCACCATTGGTGGGGAAGAGAACCTGCTGACGGAGACGCCTCGACACTGCCACCAGATCGTTCTTTCCTCGCCGGTGTTGAGCGTCGAAGAGCTCGCCAAGATTCGCTACATCGACGAAGCAGCCGGCGACTGGGGCTTTCACGCCACTGTCGTCGACCTGCTGTTCGAAGCCCATGGCACTGGATCAGCCGGCGAGCGACTCCGGGCGGCCGTTGACGCAATCTGTGACGACGTCGTTGCGCAGGTTCGCAACGGTGCTTCCATTGTCATCCTGTCGGACCGCAATACCTCGACGGAACTCGCTGCGGTCCCGAGCCTGCTCGCTGCGTCAGCGGTGCACCACCGGCTCGTGGCCGAACACTTGCGCACCTCGGCCGCAATCATTCTTGAGGCTGGTGACGTTCGCGAAGTCCACCATGTTGCCCTGCTGCTCGGTTTTGGTGCCTCGGCGGTCTGTCCGTACCTGGCGTATGAAACCATTGACGACCTGGCAAGCGCTCAACAGCTGTCGGTGGCCACCGCTATGGAGGGTCGCTACCACTTCGCCAAGTCACTGACCAAGGGCATCGTCAAAGTGATGTCCAAGATGGGTGTGTCGACGGTCGCGAGCTATGTTGGCTCACAGTTGTTTGAGGCCGTCGGTATTGACGCCGACATCCTGTCGTCATACTTCCCAGGCTTCACGTCCCGTATTGGCGGCATCACGCTCGACCACTTGGCCGAGTCGGTGTTGGCGCTCCACGCCGAGGCTTACGTCCGGCCTCAGGCCCAATCGGTGGCCTTGAGGAACCGCGGTGAATATCAGTGGCGTCGTGACGGAGAGATCCACCTCTTCAACCCGCGTACGGTACAGAAGTTGCAGCACGCCACTCGCGCGAAGCGCTACGACATCTTCAAGGAGTACACCAAGCTCGTTGACGATCAGATGAACGCCAACGCGACCTTGCGTTCATTGTTGCGATTCCGATCCGACCTCACACCGGTGCCCCTCGACGAAGTCGAGTCCGTCGCCTCCATCGTGAAGCGATTCTCTACGGGTGCCATGTCCTATGGATCCATTTCTGAAGAGGCCCACACGACGTTGGCCATCGCGATGAACCGCCTTGGCGCCAAGTCGAACACGGGCGAGGGCGGCGAGGACGAGGAGCGTTTCGACACCTCAGATCCACGTTTTAATCGCCGCAGCGCTATCAAGCAGGTCGCGTCTGGTCGTTTCGGCGTCACCAGTCGCTACCTGGTCAATGCCGACGACATTCAAATCAAGATGGCGCAGGGCGCCAAGCCTGGTGAGGGTGGTCAGCTTCCTGGTTCGAAGGTGTATCCGTGGGTGGCGAAGACTCGTCACTCGACGCCTGGCGTCGGTCTGATTTCGCCACCACCGCACCACGACATTTACTCAATCGAAGACTTGGCCCAGCTGATCTACGACTTGAAAAATGCCAACAATCAGGCTCGCGTCCACGTCAAACTGGTGTCAGAGCAGGGTGTCGGCACGATTGCCGCTGGCGTTGCCAAGGCTCACGCGGACGTCATTTTGATCTCAGGTCACGACGGCGGCACCGGCGCAGCGCCACTCACCTCCCTGAAGCACGCTGGTACCGCGTGGGAGTTGGGACTGGCCGAGGCACACCAGACCCTGGCAATGAACGGACTTCGTTCACGCGTTGTTGTGCAGGTTGACGGCCAGTTGAAGACTGGTCGCGACGTAGTTATCGCCGCTTTGCTCGGTGCTGAAGAGTTCGGTTTCGCGACCGCCCCGCTCGTCGTGTCGGGCTGCATCATGATGCGCGTCTGCCACCTCGACACGTGTCCCGTTGGTATTGCGACCCAGAACCCTGTTCTTCGCGAACGTTTCACCGGCCAGCCGGAGTTCGTTGAGAACTTCTTCGAATTCATCGCTGAAGAAGTCCGCGAAATCATGGCCCAGCTTGGCGTTCGCACCATTGACGAGTTGGTTGGCGACACGTCAAAGTTGGAAGCCCTGTCTCTGAACAGCGACACCAACACGTTGTCACTTGAACCACTGTTGGCCCACACGGATCCCGCACAACGCCGTAACACAATCGCGCAAGACCACGGTTTGGACCAGGCGCTTGACTGGACCTTCCTGGACGACGCCGTCGCTGCGGGCGTCGCTGGCGAACCACTGACGGTGCAGCGTGCCATTCAAAATGTCCACCGTTCCGTTGGTACCCTGACGGGATCGGCACTGACTCGTGTGCTCGGGGCGAAGACATTGCCAAACGACCTCATTACCGTAGACCTCGAGGGCTCCGCCGGGCAGTCGCTTGGTGCGTTTATCCCGAAGGGATTGACGCTGCGTTTGTCGGGCGACGCCAACGACTACGCCGGTAAGGGTCTGAGTGGTGGCCGCGTTGTCATTCAAAAGCCGCAGACCGCCACCTACGACAGTGCCGACAACATCATCGCGGGCAACGTGATTGGCTACGGCGCCACCAGTGGTGAGATTTTCATCTCCGGTGTCGTCGGTGAACGGTGTGCCGTTCGCAACTCCGGTGCCACGATCGTCGTCGAGGGCACGGGCGACCACGCCTGTGAGTACATGACGGGTGGCACCGTGGTCATCCTCGGAGGTGTGGGACGAAACCTCGCCGCTGGTATGAGTGGCGGCACCCTGTTCCTCTACGACCCCAACAACGAGGTCTACGACCACCTGTCAGCCGGCGTCTACGAAATCGATCCCTTGGAGTTCGAGGACGAAGAGCGCTTGCGCGAGATCGTTGAGCGCTTTGCCGCCGAGACCCACTCAGCTCGCGCCGCGGCGTTGCTCTCGGATTGGCGTACCGCTCGCATGCAGTTCGTGCGCATTGAAACATCGGAATACCAGCGCGTTCGTGAGGAGTTGCGAAATGGGTAAGCCCACCGGGTTTTTAGAGTTTGACCGTAAGGGTCCGTCGTATCGTCCGGTTCCCGTGCGTCTTCGCGACTGGAAAGAGGTCTACGAGCCGCAGAGTGATGCGGAGATTGCGGAACAGGGTGCTCGATGCATGGACTGCGGCATCCCGTTCTGTATGCAGGGCTGCCCCTTGGGGAATCGGATCCCTCACTTCAACGACCTGGTCTACAAGGGCAACTGGGCCGAAGCTGCCGCCCAGCTGTTCGCAACGAACAACTTCCCAGAGTTCACGGGTCGTCTGTGTCCCGCTCCCTGCGAATCCGCGTGCGTGCTCGGCATTGGTGCCGACCCAGTCACCATCGAACGACTCGAGTACGAGACCGTGGAACACGCCTTCCGTTTGGGACTTCCCACGTCACTGGCAACGGCCGAGAACACGGGCAAGCGCGTGGCCATCGTTGGCTCCGGTCCCAGTGGTCTTGCCGCCGCCGCACAGCTGCGCGTGGCGGGACATGAGGTGACCGTCTTCGAGCGCAACGACCTCATTGGCGGCCTCCTGCGCTACGGCATCCCCGAATTCAAGATGGAGAAAGCCGTTCTGGATCGCCGCCTTGCAGTCATGGCGAACGCTGGCATCTCCTTCGAGATCTCGGTCAACGTTGACAGTGCCAAGCTCGCTGAGCTTCGCGAATCATTTGACGCCGTGGTTATGGCCATTGGATCCACGCGACCACGCCTCATCCCCGCACCAGGGGCCGACCTCGAAGGTGTCTACCCAGCGATGACCTACCTGGAGGCGGCCACCCGAGCCGTCCACGGCTCCGGTGTATCAACTATCGACGTACAGGGGACCGATGTCGTCATCCTCGGTGGCGGCGACACCGGTGCTGACTGCCTCGGCACCGCCCACCGTCAAGGTGCCAAGTCGGTGACGCAGATCGAAATCATGGACATGCCACCGCACGACCGCCCCGCCGATCAGCCGTGGCCAACGATGGCTCGCCTGTACAAGGTAACCAGCGCACACGAAGAGGGGGGCGAACGCGTCTTCAGCACCGAAACCCTCGAGTTCATGGGGGCTGGCTCGTTGGAAGCGATTGTGGTGCGTAACAATGCCACCCAAGAGACCACTACCTTGCCGGCCCGTTACGTCTTCATTGCCGCTGGATTTGTCGGCCCTGAACTGGACGCACTGGGCCTCAATCGGCCTGAAGTGACGACGCCACGAGCAACTCTGCAGGTATCGAGCTCCTGGCAGGTGGAGCAGGTGGGTGAAGGCGCACCGGTCTTTGCCTGTGGTGACGCCGTCCGTGGTCAGAGCCTGATTGTCTGGGCTATTGCCGAAGGTCGTAGCTGTGCGTCGTCCGTTGACACGTTCCTGCAGGGCGAGACGTCGCTGCCGGCACCCATCACGCCCTACAGTCTCTCCTGGTAGTTCACTCTCCACGTAGTTGCGGAAAGGCGGAACCATGGACCTCCACGACATGGCAGACGAAGTTGCGGCACTCGAACGTCGGGTCAGCGATGCGATCTACGACGCGTTGCGGGCACAGGTGCGTGACGAGGACGGTGATGATGCGGCCGCCCTTGAAAAGCGCCTCTCCAAAGTGCGTCGCGCTCTGCAAAAGGCCGAGGGGCTCTTGCGGGGCGCCAATGACTAGCGGTCAGCCTGGCTGAGCTGCGTCAACAGTCGGCGCAGCGTGGGGTAGGCACGGTCGGGGAGTGTCACGTCGAATTCGGGCAGTTCGCCAAGGACATCAATTGGGAGGCCGCTGGCGGTCAGGATGTCGCGTTGGCTCGACGTCAACGGGGATCGCATACGGATATGCGCCAGTCGACCGTCGTAGTGGCATGACGCGAATGTCTGGTGAAAACCCGTAACTGCCGAGAGAACTTCGTCGACGCTGGAGGCCAGCTGGAAGCAGTCGCTGAGATCCGATCGGACGTACCCGCCCGCCACCAGCTCCGACTCCAGGAATGACACCACGGTGGACCAATAGGTGCCACCGGGTACATCCAGTAAGACGAGGGGAGCGGGTTGCGTCTTGCCAGTGAGCAACAGATTGAGCACCTCGAATACCTCATCGAGCGTGCCGATGCCACCAGGTAGCGCCACGAAGGCCGTGCTGGAGCGGGTGAGGAGGACCTTGCGGGTGAAGAAGTATGCCGTGTCCGCGAATCGATTGCGCACATCAATTGCGTCGTTGACTTCCTCACCGGCAAGTTCAATGCCAATGCCGACCGCAAACTCCGGACCCGCACCGACTGCCGTGGCCTCCATGACCCCGGGGCCTCCCCCCGAGATGCAGAACCAACCGTGAGCCGCCAAGGCCGTCGCACACGAACGGGCCAGGACTGCGGCGGGATGATCGCTCCCGATACGGGCCGAACCAAAGAACGTGACTTTCGGCGCGTCACCGAGGTTGTCCAGAAATGCGACGCCAGTCTCAAGCTCCGAATGCGCTCGTTGCACCATGGAGTGCTCAGTCACGAGCCCACGCCTGGTAGAGGGTGGTGCGCTGCACCAAGGGGCGCCCCAGTGGTGCCACGAGGTCTTCCAGCATCGCAACATCCATGCTTTGGCCATGAACGGCACCGGCAGCACGCGAAATGTTTTCATCCATCAAGGTGCCACCAACATCATTGGCGCCGGCTTCGAGGATGCGACGTGAACCCTCGACGCCCATCTTGACCCACGACACTTGGATGTTGTCAATCTTGGTGGCGTAGTGCAGACGCGCCACGGCGTGCATCAACACTGCTTCGCGGAAGGTCGGCCCCTTACGTCCTTTGCCCTGAAGGAACATTGGCGTGGCCATGTGAACGAAGGGTAGCGGGACGAATTCCGTGAATCCACCAGTGCGCAGTTGCAACTCACGGGTGCGCAGCAAGTGGTCGGCCCAATGGGAGGGCTCTTCAATTGCCCCGAACATGATGGTGATGTTGGAGCGCAGGCCCACGCTGTGCGCAGCTTCATGAACTTCCAGCCACTGATTGGAAGTGATTTTGTCCGGGCACAATACGGCCCGGACATCGTCCGACAGAATCTCCGCAGCGGTACCGGGAAGCGTCTTCAAGCCAGCGTCCTTCAGTCGGGTCAAATAGGTCACCAGGTCTTGGTTGGATCGGCGCGCGCCTTCAAATACTTCTAACGCACTGAATGCGTGAATGTGAATGTCGGGGTTACCAGCACGCACCGCCGCAACTACGTCGACGTAATAGTCGCCATCAAACTTCGGGTGGATACCGCCCTGGAGACAGACTTCGGTGGCCCCACGTTCAGCCGCCTCACGCACCCGATCGGACACCTCATCGAGCGTCAGCAGGTAGGGATCTCCGCGAAGATTGAGTGACAAGGGGCCCTTCGAGAACGCACAAAACCGACACTTAAACGTGCAGACGTTCGTGTAGTTGATATTGCGATTGATGACGAACGAGATGTCATCGCCCACGAGGTCCTGACGGACGCCGTTGGCCGCGGCAATGACGTCGGCGAGGTCACCACCACGGGCGGAGAAGAGGGTGATCAGTTCGTCACGCGTGAACTCGTACCCAGGGCTGTACGACCGCAGAATTGACTGGACCGCACTAGTGCGAACGGAACTCGGCGCAAAGATCGCCGGAGCCGCGTCGCCACCCGAGATCCATTCGTCGGTGCGCAGGCGTCCGTCGGCGTCACTCAATGCCAGAACATGAGGCCGCACCGAACGATCTAAGAAGTCCTCACGAAGCCCCGTATAGGCCGGATAGACCGTGAGCCGTGGCTCGAGGTGCAGGCTACCCTCTGCCACGGCCTCACGAAGAGTGGCCACGGCAGGCCATGCGCGCTCGGGATTCACGTGGTCCTTCGTGACAGGAGAAATGCCGCCAAAGTCGTCAATACCGAATGCAATCAGCTCCGCCGGGACATCACTGAGATTCGGTGGCGCCTGGAGGTGAACAGAATCGGGCAGAAGCAAGCGCGCCACGGCAATGGTCCAATGGAACTCTTCCGCATCGGCCGGAGGCGATGACGCCATCTGCGTACCCGGCTTGGGGAGGAAGTTCTGAATAATGACTTCTTGGACGTGCCCGTGGCGCTCGTGCGACGCAGCAATCGCCAACAGCGTCTCTATGCGGTCCTGCCGGGTTTCACCGATCCCCACCAGCAAACCCGTAGTAAAGGGAATTCGGAGCCGCCCAGCGGCTTCTAGCGTGTCTAAACGGCGCTGGGGATCCTTATCTGGGGCGAGCCTGTGGGCCGCGACCGTTGCCAGCGTTTCGAGCATCATGCCCTGCGAGGCCGATACGGTGCGCAGCTGGGCTAACTCGTGTTCGTAGAGGGCGCCGGCATTGATGTGGGGCAAGAGCCCCGTCGCTTCCAGCACCATTTGGGCGGCATTGGCGACGTAGTCGACGGTGCTGCGATAACCACGCGCGGCCAGCCAACGGGCGGCCTCGTCGTAGCGAAGTTCGGGACGTTCGCCCAAGGTAAACAACGCCTCGGTAACGCCGGCGGCCTTTCCCGACTCGGCAACGGCCATGACTTCTTCGAGTGACATGTAGGGCGACGTCAATCGTGCCGGTGCCTGGGCGAAGGTGCAGTAGCCGCATCGGTCACGGCACAACTTGGTCAGTGGAATAAAGACCTTCGGCGAATATGTCAGAACCGAGCCAAAGAGCGATCGAGCCTTGGCGAAGGCGTCAGGGGCGAGGGCAGCGGCGCTCGCGGAGACTAACGACTGGTGGGGGGACACCGACGTCATGACGGACCCTATGAGAGCAACGCGAGTGCGTCAGCTACGTCGTCAACCATCAACTGGTAGACCCGACGACCAGACGCCTGCATGGCGCGGTAGTCACCAATTGCTTGCGCCATGTGGAGGTCGTGGAATGAGTAGTGGCGACCAGAGATCCGCTGCGGCGACGACGTCGGGCGCTGAATGATCTGCAGACCGACGACACCCGTTGGACCGCCCTTGTGCAACTGGCCAGTGGAGTGCAAGTAGCGAGGACCGAGGTTTGCCGACGCTGGTCCAAACGACTCTTCGATAAACGTTCGAACACCCGCCAAGGCGGCTCCGGCACTGAAGGGTGCGTACGCCTGCACCGCGATGTACTGCGCGCTCTCCAGGTCATGCTTCATCTGATCGACGTCGTAGGCGACCGGCTCCCACGACACGTCTCCTTGCAGCAGGGCAAAAACTTCCTTCTTGGCCGACTCCACGTTGGGCTGGTTGAAGGGGTCAACGCCCAGGTGGTAGGCGAGAAGTGCCGCCAGCAGGTGGTAATACTGCATGTCACCGGGGGTGTACAGCACAACGGGACCGTCGATCAAGGGGATGAATCCCCGATCGGACTTACCGGTCGTCTCTGCGACCAACTGCTCCAGCCACAGTGCGCCACCGCTGAAAATTGGGTCAGCACCCAAAGCAAAGACCGCCGCACCATCGGTAACTGACTGGGCCAACTTCTCGGCGTCGTGCACCGCACGAGCGACTAAATCGTCATTCAAGTAGCAACCCTGGAGACCGTCACGGAGTTCGTCGACGCTCCATCCGGCGTACAGCGCGGGAACCAGACCAAAGGGGGAGAGCGACGAGAAGCGACCACCGGTATTGGGGTCGCCGAGAATCACGAGAGCCCCCAGTGATTCACCCAACTCCGCCATCGCTGTACCGGGGTCAGTGATGATCACGAGGTCTTCCGGTGCGAGGCCGTTCGCGAGGGCGTGTGCCAGCAACGTCTGCGTCTCCACGGTGCCCCCGGACTTTGAGGAGGCAATCACTGTCGCGTTGGAGAAGTCGAGCTCAGCAATGGTGTCTGGGTGCGAGGTGTCAACCACCACCAACTGGCTGTCAGGGCGCCAGTCCGCGTACAAACGAGCCGGTGACGAAGAGCCACCCATGCCCAGCAGGTAGGTTCGGCTGTGGCGACGCGGAAGCTTCTCATTGACGTCATCGAGCCATTGACCAAAATAGGCCTCCGGGTGACGCAACCAGCCCGTGGCCGTTGCGGCGGTTATACCTTCAAAAAACGAGACGTCGCCGTCGAGGATGCTTTGGACAAGGTCAATCATGATTAGCCGTTCAGTTTCGTAGAGACAGTTGCGAGTAGTTCATCGTAGGAGGAAATGAATGCGTCAACGCCGTCAGCCTCGAGCTTGGCGGTGATGGCGTTTAGCGATACCGTCTCTGGCAGTGAATCCAGTAACGCAATGGCGTCGGCGCGAGTGTTCGCGTCAACCAACAAGGAGCGTGAAAAATCGCCGTGGTCCAACGCCGCAGCCAAGGTTGCGTCCGGCATCGTGTTGACGGTCTCGTCAGCGACAATGGAGTCAACGTAGAGCAGGTCGTGGTACGACGGATCCTTCGTCGAGGTGGAGGCCCACAACGGACGCTGCACCTGAGCACCAGCGGCCAGCAGTGCCTGCACGCGAGGAGTCGCAATGTGACGCAGGTATGTCTCGTACGCTGCAGCAACTTGCGCGTTCGCCGTAGCACCGCGGTGAGCACCGGCGGGGTCGACCAACGGGTCGATGGCGGCATCAACACGTGAGACGAAGAAACTTGCGACAGAACCGATGTTTCCGACGTCGTGACCAGCGGCTCGTGCCCGCTCAACACCGAGCGTCCATGCGTCGAGAACTTCCTGATAGCGCTCAAGGGAGAAAATCAGGGTCACGTTGACGTTGATGCCGGCAGCGAGAACTTCGGTAATGGCGGGAAGCCCCTCAACGGTGGCCGGAATCTTGATCATGACGTTGGGGCGATTGACGCTGGCGAACAGGCGCTTGGCGGCCTCGACGGTGCCCTGGGTATTGCGAGCGAGTCGTGGCGACACCTCCAACGACACGTAACCGTCCCGGAACCGACGAGTTCCCGCTTTGAAGTCGGCAACAGACTCGGTATAGACGTCCATAAGGACGTCACAAGCGTCTCGCACGTCGGCCGCGGCCAACGTTTCGAACACCGTTTCAGGGTCGTTGCTTGCAACTTGAGCAATCAGTTCGTCGTAGGCCGACGACGTCGCAAAAGCCTTCGCGAAGATTGAAGGGTTTGACGTAACGCCCCTGGCACCGTCGGCAACGAGCTGAGCCAAAGTTCCGTCATTGAGCCAATCGCGACGGATGTTGTCAATCCAGGCGCTCTGGCCATAGACGCGGTATAGGTCGTGCAGGGTGCTCATGCGATCTCCAAGCTGTTCAGAACGTGGGTAACCAACGTGGTGGGATTGATACCAAAGTGGTTGAAGACAAAATTGCCGGGCGCCGACATACCAAATTCGTCGATGCCAAGAGCCACGTCGGCGTACTTGTGCCATCCGAGTGTGGCGCCTGCCTCCAGCGAGACACTGGGGATGTCGTAGCGCAAAACTTGACTCTTGTAGACGTCATCTTGCGCCTCGAAGCACGTCCAGCAGGGGAGTGCGACGACGCGAACATTGACGCCCTTTTCATCCAGTTCGTCGGCGGCACTCAGGCACACCGACACTTCAGAACCAGTGCCAAACAAGGTGAACACTGCGTCATCGTGCTCACGCACCACATAGCCACCTCGAAGCGCGTTCGTCCGCGATGCGTCAGCCGCAGCACCGGTCAATACAGGGATGTCCTGGCGGGTAAGCACGAGCGCCGTCGCCGCTGGGTGAGGGTTCGCAAAGAAGTCACCGACGAAGGCGAGCGTTTCATTGGCGTCCGAGGGTCGAACAACGTGCAGCAACGGCATCGCGCGCAAAGCGGCCAGGTGCTCAATCGGCTGGTGCGTCGGTCCGTCTTCGCCGACGCCAATCGAGTCGTGGGTAAACACGAACAAAGCGCCAGCGTGTGACAGGGCCGCCATGCGAACCGCCGAACGCATGTAGTCACTGAACACGAAAAAGGTGGAACCAACAGGGCGCACACCGCCGTGCAGAGCCTGACCGACCATAATTGCGCCCATCGCAAACTCGCGGATGCCATAGTAAATCTGGCGACCCTCCGGGTTCGCGCTCGACTGAGCAACGGCATTGGGTAGCAGGACGCCCGTGTTGTCGGTGAGGTCCGCTGAGCCCGACGTGATGCCCTGCGCCAATGGACCAAAGGTGTCCATGGCCCGCTGCATCGCCTTACGGGTAGCAACCGATCCGTCGGCGTAGGCCGACGGAGTTGCTGACTGTGCGAGTGCGCCGTTGTTCTCGTACTGCGCAACAAAGTTCTCACCTCGACTGCCACTGGCGGCCAAGCGCTCTCGCCACTGGAGGCCGTAGTTCGGCACCGCCGCGGCATTCTCCTCAGCGAGGGCCTCATCGACAACGAAGGCCTCCGGTGCGACGCCCAAAATGGCCTTCGCCTCAGCGATGGTTTCGGCGCTAAATGGCGAGCCGTGTGCTTCACGGCGATCCACCATCGATGGCGACGGGAAGCCGATGTGACTGCGAACAATAATCAGCGTCGGCTTTGCCGTCTCGGCCTTCGCCTGAGCGACGGCCGCTTCGAGGGCGTCAAGGTCGTTCGCCTTCTCGCCAACATTCACAACGTGCCAGCCATAGGAGGCGAAGCGCGCAGCGGTGTCGTCACGCAGGGCGATTTCCGTTGGTCCATCGATCGTGATGTGGTTGTCGTCGTAGAACACGGTGAGCCGGTCGAGGCCAAGGCTGCCAGCCAAGGAGGCAGCTTCATGACTGATGCCCTCTTCAAGGCAACCGTCACCGGCAATGACGTACGTCCGGTGGTCAACAAGGTCTTCGCCGTACTGCGCGCGCAGAACGCGCTCGGCGATGGCCATGCCCACGCCGTAGGCGATGCCCTGGCCGAGCGGTCCAGTAGTTACTTCCACTGTGGGGGATACGCCATTTTCGGGGTGACCGGGCGTGCGCGAGAAGGGCTGCCGGAAGGCAACGAGGTCATCGCGACCCAAGTCGTACCCGAAGGCGTTCGCCAGTCCGTACTGGAGGATCGACGCGTGGCCCACGCTCAAAATAAAGCGGTCGCGGTCAGGAAAAAGTGGGTCACGGGGATCGTGCTTCAGGACACGTGAGTACAACAGCACACCCAGCGGTGCTAGCGCCATCGCCGTACCGGAGTGGCCAGATTTCGCGGCCGCGGGTGCGTCCATGGCCAGTGCCACGATTTGTCGAATGGAGCGATCCTCGCGTGGCGAAGCGCCTGCGTACAGGGATTCAGTCATGTCGTCCAGCGTAGTAAAGCGGGGGAGATGTCTCAGGCGTTTCGCCGCCCTTCTCCCGAAAATTCTCCCGAGGTCGGGTAGTCTGAATCACATGAAGATGCCGAAGTTCTCCTCGTTGCTCCGTGGTTTCTCACTGCAACGCGACTTCGACGAGCTGAAGGAAGCGCTCCTGCGCTACATCAAGGAGGAAACGGTCGGCCCGTTCAAGTCAATTGGCCGGTACCTCGCCTTCGGCGCACTCGGCAGCATCTTCGTTGGTTTCGGTGCGGTGTTGCTGTTGCTCGGTGTGCTGCGGTACCTGCAGTGGCAGTTCCGGTTCCTCGACGGATCCGAATCCTGGATTCCCTACGCCGCCATCGTTCTTGCCGCCCTCCTGGGCCTGGCTGTGACCATCAAGCGTATTAAAGCGGCAGGTGGGAAGCCACGCAGAGGCTCGAAATGACGGAGCGTTCAGAGGCCCGCGTCGACCTCGAACGTCGTATGCGCGAGATGATCCCTTCGGGCTCTCTGTCACTTGACCAAAAGGACCCCCGCGCGACGGCCGCAGCCGCTGGCGTCGGTGGTGTGATTGTTGGATACCTGCTCGGTTTCGTGCGCGGTCGACGGTCGCGCACCTCGAAGTAATGCGATCACTGCTTCGGCTGGCGCACCGCTATGCGGCTCGCAAGGGCGCTGCCGGCGACGGACAGTGGTGGGTGGTAGCACTTCTTCTAGTCTTACTACGCGTCATTCTTCGCATAACCGCGCGACGCGGTCCACAAAAATAGGAGCTTCATGAGTGCTGCCATACTTCGAGAGGGCGAGCGCGTCATGCTCATCGACGCCAAGGACCGCGAATACCTGATTGTTTTAAAGCCCGGAAACACGTTCCACACCCACGCCGGGATCGTGGCCCACGACGACGTCATCGGAGCCCTTGAGGGATCACTTATCCGGTCCACCGCCGAACGCACCTTCTTGGTCCTTCGCCCGACCATGTCGGATGTCGTATTGAAGATGCCTCGTGGCGCTCAAGTGATCTACCCGAAGGACCTTGGCACAATTTTGATGATGGCCGACATTGGTCCTGGCATGCGTGTGCTTGAGGCCGGAGTTGGCTCGGGTGCGCTTTCCATGACGCTGCTGCGCGCCGGCGCCCTGATCACCGCCTACGAGATTCGCGAAGACTTCGCCAACCACGCCCGCAAGAACGTGTTTGAGATGCTCGGCACCGATGTCCCCTACGACATTCACATTAAGGACGTCACCCAGGGCATCGACGAACGCGATTTGGACCGCATCCTGCTCGACATGCCCGAGCCCTCTGCGGTTGTTGCACACGCTGAGAAGGCCCTACGACCTGGCGGCATCTTCCTGGCGTACCTGCCAACAATTAACCAAACGCAGCTCTTGCGCGAAACTCTTCGCAAGCACGAGTTTGCGATGGAGGAGACCGTGGAGATCCTGCGTCGAACGTGGCACATCGATGGCCGCTCGGTTCGACCTGACCACCGGATGGTGGGGCACACCGGTTTCCTAACTACGGCGCGACGCGTGGTCCGCCGCAGCGAAGAAACTACCGCTCAATAAAGATGCACTCGCCGGGGCACTCTTCTGAGGCCTCGGTAACAGCGTCTTCGAGCTCGGCGGGAACATCGGCTGCACCCGCGGCGCCGCCGGGGTTGTTCTGTGGCACGCCGTCTTGCTTCACGTAGGCCAGACCGTCGTCAAGAAGTGTGAAGACGGCGGGTGCGATCTCCTCACACAGTCCGTCGCCGGTGCACAAGTCTTGGTCAATCCAAACCTTCATTGAAGAATCCTCCGCGTAAGTGGTTTGCTCCACTTTAGTGGGTGTCGCTAGGTATTTCGGGTTGGAACGACAGCCAATGCCTCCCCTAGGGTGGCGATATGGCAGATCTCCCCATCGAGAATGAGTCCGGCGCCGAATCGCTTGACGACGTCTTTGCCGTCACCGACCTCGCCCACGCCCAACGTCGCCTCGAAGTTCTCGAGTTGCGGCTGGTCGAGGCCCGAGCAACGTCGGCGCAAACCAAAGCGCAGAACGAGAAGCTCGCAACGTCACTCCACCAGATGCGTGAACAGGTTTCGGTCCTTCGGAACGAAGTCGCCAAGCTCTCGCAGCCACCCGCCGCCTACGGCACCTTTCTGGGGTTCAATGACGATGGCTCCATCGACATCAATGCACAGGGGCGCAAGATGCGCGTGTCCCTCCATCCCGACATCGACCCTGGTCAAGTGCGGCGCGGTGACGAAGTAGTTCTCAATGACTCGTTTAACGTCGTCGCCATTCGCCCCGCGGAGACGCAAGGTGAAGTAGTGACCGTCAAGGAACGTTTGGGCGACGGTCGAGTTGTTGTGTACGGCCGCACCGAGGAGGAGCGGGTCGTGGAGGTCGCTGAAGTCCTAGAGGACGTCACCCTTCGATCAGGTGACCACGTGATCTTCGACCAGCGAAGCAACATGCTCACCGAGCGGCTCGAACGTCGCGAGTCCAGTGACCTCATTCTCGAACAAGTTCCCAATCTCACCTACGCCGACATTGGCGGCCTCGATGCACAAATTGAGCAGATCACTGATGCCGTTGAACTGCCGTACCTCCACCGCCATCTCTTTCAGGAGTATGAGCTCCCCGCGCCCAAGGGCATCTTGCTCTACGGGCCCCCAGGATGCGGCAAAACACTCATCGCCAAAGCAGTCGCCAACTCCCTCTCACAAAAGGTTGCGCAACTTAATGGCAATGCCGCCGTGGCCTCCTACTTCATGAACATCAAGGGCCCCGAGCTGTTGAACAAGTATGTCGGTGAGACCGAACGCAAAATCCGCGTTATCTTCCAACGCGCCCGCGAAAAGGCCGCCGAAGGCGTTCCGGTCATCATCTTCTTCGACGAAATGGACTCGCTCTTTCGCACCCGAGGCACCGGCATTTCCTCCGATATGGAGTCGACCATCGTTCCCCAGCTCTTGGCGGAAATTGATGGTGTCGAGTCACTGCGCGACGTCATCGTGATCGGTGCGACGAACCGCGAAGACCTTATCGACCCCGCCATCTTGCGACCCGGCCGACTTGACGTGAAAATCAAGGTTGAGCGCCCCGACGCCGAGGCCGCACAGGCAATCTTCCACCGCTACCTCCACACGAGCCTGCCCATCGATCAGGCCGTCGTCGACGAGCTGGGTGGGGGAGACCGCGACAAGGCGATCCGCGTGATGATTGAGCGGACCGTCGAACGCATGTATCTCGTAGATGACGACAACCGCTTCCTCGAGGTCACTTACCAGGGTGGAGACAAAGAGACGCTCTATTTCAAGGACTTTGCCTCGGGAGCCATGATCGAGAACATCGTTCGACGCGCGAAGAAGCGAGCGGTCAAGAGAGCCATCGCTACCGACGGCACGGGTCTTCGATTGGACGATCTTCTCGATTCGATTCGCGACGAATACCACGAGAACGAAGACCTTCCGAACACGACGAATCCGGACGACTGGGCACGAATCTCTGGCAAGAAGGGTGAACGCATTGTGTTCATCCGTACCTTGGTCAACAAGGAGCGCCCCGACGCTGATGGCGGTCGTTCCATCCCAACCGTGGGAACTGGTCAGTATCTCTAGTTATGACCGTTGACAAAATCTGCGGGATTGAAACCGAGTTCGGCATTTCGGGTGGCCCCGAGAATGACCCGATTACCGCGTCGGCCCTCATAGTCAATGCCTACGCCCAACAGGGTCGTACGCGGCTCCACTGGGACTACCAACACGAAACACCCGGTAACGACGCCCGGGGCGGAACGCGCTTCGAATCCTTGGCGCCGCCCATCGAACCGGAGTTGGCCAACACTGTCTTGACCAATGGGGCGCGGCTCTACGTCGATCATGCTCACCCCGAATATTCCTCGCCCGAAGTTCGCACGCCCCGTGAGGCCGTTCTCTACGACCAGGCGGGTGAAGAAGTGCTCCGGCGCGCCGTCGTTGCAGTCAATGAAACGCTTCCTCCGGCGCTCCACGTTCGGATCTACAAGAACAACTCCGATGGCAAAGGGAACGCCTACGGCACGCACGAAAACTATCTGGTCGATCGCGCTATTGCGTTTGATGATCTCGTCCGCGGCATGCTCCCACATTTCATCTCTCGGCAAATCATTACCGGCGCCGGAAAGGTCGGGGCGGAAACAGATGAGGCCCGGGGCTACGGAGCGACATTTCAAATCAGCGCTCGAGCCGAGTTCTTTGAAGAGGTTGTCGGCCTCGAAACCACGCTGAAGCGGCCACTCATGAACACCCGCGATGAGCCCCACGCCAACCCCGAGCGATATCGACGACTCCACGTCATCAACGGTGACGCGTCAATGAGCCCTGTCGCGACACTTCTGAAGGTCGGCGTCACCAGCCTGCTGCTCGCCTACATTGAAGAGCGTGGGACGAGGTTTTTGCCACCAGTGCCCACCAGGCCAGTGTCGGCCTTTCGCGCCTTCGCCCGCGACACGAGTCTGGCCACGGCGGTGGAGACCGATACAGGTACCTGGAGCGCAGTGAACTACCAAAATGAGCTCTACACCCTCTTGGCAAACTTCGCCCAAGAAGCAGATACCACCACGGTCGCGCCATCGACTGAAGTCACGGAACTTCTGATCGAGTGGCGCGCCCTTCTCGACGACCTCGAGAGTGACCCCCTCAGGGCTGCCGACCGCATCGACTGGATCGCCAAGAAGCGAATTGTTGATGGCTTCGCTGATCGCCACGGGCTTGCCCCGTCCGACCCAAAGCTCAAGGCAATCGACCTGCAGTATCACGACATCGCACCAGAACGCTCTCTCGCCGCGCGCGCAGGGTTGGTGCAGTTGTTTACTCCCAGCACCATCGCCGCAGCCGTCCACACGCCACCGAGTTCGACGCGCGCCTATTTCCGTGGCATGGCCATCACCAAATTCGGTGACGACATCGTGAGTGCCAACTGGGATTCCATCGTGTTCGACACACCGGAGTTCGGGCTCCAACGCGTCACCATGAACGAGCCGGGACGCGGGACAAAAGCTCTCACCGAGGCACTTTTTGAACGAAGCGCAACTGCGGGAGACTTCGTCGTCACACTGACCGACTAGAACATTGTCATGACTGAACAAGAACGAATCCACAAACCCTCGAACGAGACGATTGCCGATGCGGAAGTGTCGACCCCCGACGCCACCGGTGCTGGTGCGGACCTGGTCGCAGCGCTGGATGACCTGCTTGATGAGATCGACGGCGTGCTTGAAGCGAACGCCGAAGACTTCGTCAAGAACTACGTCCAGAAAGGTGGGGAATAGTCCATGGGTCTGCCACTTTTCACCCCATCAAACGATCCCGGCCCTTCGTTTGTGAAGTTCATCGAGACGCAGGGTAAGGACATTATGTCCGCGCTTGACTCGAACCTGAGCCCTCACGCCACCACCGTGGTTGCGGTGCGTTTCAATGGTGGTGTTGTCATGGTGGGGGACCGCCAGGCCACCGGCGGCTACATCGCTAGTCGCGACGTACGCAAGATTGCGGCGGCCGATCACTACACCGGTGTCGCCATTTCGGGCTCGGCTGCTCGCGGCCTTGAGTTCATCAAGATTGCCCAGCTCTCCTTTGAGCATTACGAAAAGATGAGCGATGCCGCTCTCAGCCTCGAGGGTAAGGCCAACTACCTCTCGCCGATGATCCAGCAGAACAACCTCTACACGCCGTTGACCGTGGTGCCGCTGCTCGCTGGGTGGGACCTGAGCCACAGCGTCGGTCGCGTCTTCGAGTACGACGGCGCCGGCGGATGCTACGAACGCAATGACTTCGCCGTCATCGGTTCAGGCACGCCGTTCGCCGAAAGCACGCTCCGTTTGGGCTTCCGTGATGACCTGACTCGAGAGGAAGCCATCGACCTGGCCGCACTGGCCATTTATGAAGCGGGCGACAACGACCCCAGCACCGGTGGGCCGGACTTTGTCCGCGGCCTGTTTCCGATGATTGTGGTGATTGATCAAAACGGCTTCGCCGAACAAGACGACGGATTCACTGCCAGCACATTCCGCACCATTAACGATCGCCGCACTCAGTCGCGCGGCCTAGCTGGAGGAACACTCCGATGAGCAATTTCATGTACGTCGCGCCCGAGCAGATGATGAAGGACCGCGCCGAGTTTGCGCAAAAGGGCATCGCTCGCGGTCGCTCACTGATTGCCGTGATTTACGACACCGGTGTGGTGATTGTCGCGGAGAACCCGTCGGCATCGCTGTACAAGGTTTCTGAGATCTATGACCGCATCGCCTTCGCAGGCGTTGGCAAATACAACGAATTCGACCGACTTCGCGAAGCTGGCATCCGATGGGCTGACAGCACCGGTTTCACGTACTCGCGCGAAGATGTCGACGCCCGCGCCCTCGCGAACTACTACGCCCAACACCTGGGCGACATGTTCACCGAAGGTTCAAAGCCGCTCGAGGTCGAGCTGTTGGTCGCCCAACTTGGTAACGCGTTGCGCCCCACCAAGATCTACCGCGTGGCCTACGAAGGCACCATTAGCGACGAGCCTCGCTTTGCGGTACTCGGCGGCGACGCCGAAACCGTAAGGCAGCGTTTCCTGCGGACCGAGGGTGGGCCCATCGGTCTGGCACAGACGCTGCAGCACGCTATTGCTGCCATTAGCGGCCCTGAACGGACTATTCCAACGGCGGACCTCGAGGTAGGCGTTCTGGAAGAGCGCGGCAAGCGTCGCACCTTTGTCCGACTGAGCGACGCTGAGGTCGACACGCTTCGTCAGTAGGGTTGCTGCATGCTTCGACGCGTGTACGGGATCGAGACCGAGTTCGGTGTGACCTTCTCCCATGAGGGTCAGCGTCGCTTGACCCCAGATGAAGTGTCGCGCGTTTTGTTTCGGCGTGTCGTGGCGTGGGGCAAATCCTCGAACGCCTTTCTGGAGAATGGCAGCCGCCTCTATCTCGACGTGGGCTCACACCCGGAATACGCGACCGCTGAGTGCGACAGCCTCGTCGATCTGATCGCCCAGGACAAGGCGGGGGAGTCGATCGTTCGCGAACTGACTTCCTTCGCTCAACAAGACATCGCCGCATCAGGCGCCCGCGGCGACATTTTCATGTTCAAGAACAACACTGACTCCAACGGCAACTCCTACGGCAGTCACGAGAACTACTGCATTGAGCGGATGGACGACCTTTCACGACTCGAGGAAGTTTTTGTCCCGTTCCTCGTCACTCGCCAGCTCTTTGCGGGGGCCGGCAAAGTGGTCAAGAGTCCAGTGGCCCCAACACGCTTCGCGATGAGCCAACGCGCCGAGCACATGTGGGAGTCAATTTCCTCAGCGACTACCAGGTCACGGCCCATGATCAACACACGTGACGAGCCTCACGCTGACCCCGATCACTATCGACGCCTCCACGTCATTGTTGGCGACTCCAATATGAACGAATTCGCCACGTTCGTCAAAGTTGGCACCGCCGCGGTTGTCCTGGCGATGATTGAGGACCGGACCACTGTCCTGCGTGATTTCAGCCTGCAGTCGTCTATCGGCGCCCTTCGCTCAATCTCGTACGACTTGTGGTCTGAACGACACGTCACCCTGCGCAGTGGGCGCGCCATGACCGCCCTCGAGATTCAAGACGACCTGTGCGAACGGGCGGAGAAGTTTGCAGCGACGAGGGAAGTGCCGGCAGACCAAGCCTTGGCTGTCCGCTACTGGCGCGAAATGATCGATCAATTTAAGGTCGATCCCCTCCAACTGAGCGACCGCGTCGACTGGATCGCCAAGTATCAACTCATCGAACGGGAACGGGCGCGCAGCGGGGTAGCGATTACCGACCCGAAGGTGGCGCTCATCGACCTGCTGTATCACGACATTGACGAACAGCGAGGGCTGTTCTTGCGCCTCCAGGGGCGTGGGCTCACCCGTCGCATCGTCACGGACGAGCAGATCGCCGGTGCAGTGCGACTGGCGCCACAAACCACCCGCGCTGCCATGAGAGGCGCCTTCATTCGCGAGGCCAAGAGATGGCGTCGCGAATACAGCGTCGACTGGGTGCATTTGAAAATTGACGACGATATGCAACGGACCATCATTTTGAAAGACCCTTTTAAGGCCACTGACGAGCGGTTTGAACGTTTACTCACTTCGTTGGCGCGACCCGAGCCGACTACAGTTGTCGAGTGACCGAAGCCACCCCTGAGACTCAATCAACGCCGAGTGTGGTCCGTCGCATCGGGCGCTTAGCCCGCGAGTGGGGCATTTTGCTCGTGGTGGCGGTCGTGCTCTCAGTGGGCGTGCGATCAGTGGGTTTTCAGACGTTTTACATCCCCTCAGGCTCGATGGAGCCCACCCTGCAGATTGGTGACCGCATCGTCGTCAACAAGCTTTCGGTGGAGTTTGGCACCGTGCACACGGGCGACATCATCGTCTTTCGGGCAACGAAAGCAGTTGCCATGAACTGCGGTGACCACGACACGGATTTGGTCAAGCGCGTAATCGGTGTCCCCGGTGACCGTATTCGCTCATCTGGAAACACCATTTTGGTGAACGGCGTTGCGCTCGCTGAACGCTGGCCCCACACGGAACCATTGGGCCCGGTCATCAATCCGGTCCACGTTCCCAAGGGCGAGTACTACGTGATGGGTGACAACCACAGCGACTCCTGCGACTCGCGCTACTGGGGACTCGTGCCTCACAAGAACATCATCGGCAAGGTGTTCGTGCGGATTTGGCCTTTCGGCCGCATTGGCTGGTTGTAGGCCGGCTCAGAGCACCCTCCTAGTATGAGAGGGTGTTTGATTTCAGTCCCATCAAGATCCTCCTGATCGTGGTGGTCACCGCCGTCCTCCTCGGCCCCGACAAGATTCCTGACGTCGCGCGCAGTGTTGGCAAAGCCTGGCGCACGGTGAAGACCTGGCAGAAGCGCGTCGAGTCCGAAGTACGCGACATCGTGCCAGATTTGCCCGATAGCGCGAATCTTGCGCGCATGGCCCGAAACCCACTCTCGCTCTTGAACGATCTGGCCGATCGAAGCGAACCCGCAGAACCGCTACCAAACCAGACCGCGGGGGAGTCCGAGGTGTCGAGCGATCTTCCCATTGGCATGCAGTTGCGAAAGCCCCTCGTAAATCCCGCACCTGTCTGGCAGTCGCCCGATGGGCCCTTCGACCCATCGATGAACTGACCATGGCTTCCGCTCACCGCCGTGCGAACGCTATGACATTGGCACAACATCTGGTCGAAGCGCGTACTCGTTTTCTCAAGTGTGTGCTCGCGGTCGTGGCGTTAGGCGCCGCGGCCTTTGCGCTCTACCCACACCTCCTCCACCTTCTGCAGACGCCGTACTGCAACGCCTCACCGGGGCATTGCCAGTTTCTCGTTACCAACCCGCTTGACGGCATTACTCTTCGCTTCAAGCTCTCGCTCTACGGCGGGCTGTTGGCCTCGTTTCCCGTTCTGCTTTGGCAGCTGTGGCGATTCGTTACCCCGGGACTCAAAGCAAAGGAGCGCAAATACGCGCTGCCTTTCATCTTCTCCTCACTCATCTTCTTTTCGGCAGGCGTCGTTGTGGCGTACGTCACCTTTAACCACGCATTGGCCTGGCTCGAGAGCGTTGGTGGCTCGCAACTCGTCACGGACTACAACCCGAACCAGTACCTCACGCTGTTCGTCCTCATGATGTTCATTTTTGGGCTGATGTTTGAGTTTCCAGTTCTTCTCGTTGCACTGCAGTTGGCAAGGGTTGTCACGCCCCGCCAGTTGCTGGCGCGGTGGCGCTACGCCATCATTGGCATCACCATTGCGGCCGCCGCCATTACGCCGTCCAGTGACCCATTCTCGATGCTCGCCCTCGCCATTCCCTTAGCCGTCTTCTATTTCGTCGCCATCGGCGTCGGCAAGTTGTGCCGCCGATGACGACCTATCGCCAGCGCTTCGTTGACGCTCAGGGTTTCGGACTCGACAAGTTTCAGAGTGACGCGCTCGACGCTTACGACGCCGGCGTCAATGTGCTGGTGTCCGCACCCACCGGATCGGGAAAGACGCTGGTCGCGAACTACGCCATTGGGGCCACGCTGGATCGGGGCGAGCGAAGTTTCTACACCACACCCCTGAAGGCCCTCTCGAATCAGAAGTACGGCGAACTCTGCGCCCTCTTTGGCGAAGACCGCGTTGGCCTTCTCACCGGTGACACGTCAATCAACCGCGACGCGCTGGTGGTCGTGATGACTACTGAGGTGCTGCGCAATATGTTGCTGACCGACACCGGCCAGCTGCGCACACTGGGCCTGGTCATCATGGACGAAGTGCACTACCTCCAGGACCCGTTCCGTGGTGGCGTGTGGGAAGAGGTGCTCATCCTTACCCCCACTGCAGTGCGTTTCGTCGCTCTGTCGGCCACCATCGGCAACGCCAAGTTTGTCGGCAAGTGGCTCCAGGAAGTTCGCGGCCCCACCGCCGTGATTTTGGAAACAACACGCCCCATCACCCTCCACCAGCACGTGGCGGTCGTCCGACGAGGTCAAGATCTTCCCGAAATTGTTGACCTGCTCGATAACGAACGTCTGTCAGACGACGCACGCAAGATCGACAACACGATGAAGGCCAACCGCCGATTCCGGCCTGGTCCCAAGTGGCACGGACCCAAGTCGTCTGCGCCCCCCGCACCATTTCGCCCTCCCAAGCGCTCAGAGCTGTTGACGGCCCTGGAACGAGATGATCTGCTGCCTGTCATCGTTTTCATCTTCTCGCGCGCCGCGTGCGATGACGCCGTGCGTCAATGTCGCCGAGACGGGTTGCTCTTCACCACCCCCGAGCAGAGGCGGGAAATTGAAGCAATCTGTGCCGAGCGCCTCGTGGACTTCAGCGACGAAGACCTTGTCGCCCTGGACTACGGAGAGTTCCTCGACTGCCTGCGCCGCGGCCTCGCCGCGCACCACGCCGGCATGGTGCCGGCATTCCGCGAAATCGTTGAAATGTGCTTCCACGAGAACCTTCTCTCCGCGGTGTTCGCCACGGAGACTCTGGCCCTTGGCGTCAACATGCCGGCTCGCTCCGTGGCGATGGAGCGCTTTCAAAAGTACTCCGACAATGGACGGCGCCTCCTGACCGCAGGGGAGTACGCCCAGATGACGGGCCGTGCCGGGCGACGAGGCCTTGACGACGAGGGGCACGCCATCGTGTGCTTTGCCCCCGAGCTGGCGTTGCACGACATTGGGCGCGTTGCCATCGCCGAACCGTCGGACCTGCACTCGTCGTTTCGACCCACCTACAACTTCACGGCGAGTTTGATGAATCACTTTGAGTACGAAACGGCCATTGAGGTCGTGCAGCGCTCGTACGCACAGTTCGAAACGAATCATCGACCCGCCGGATCCAAGCGCTCACTCGCGGACCACATGCAGGCACGCCACCGCGTGCTCGAAGAGTTGGGGTACGCCGACGGGTGGAAGCTCACCCGCGACGGACAGCTCTTACGCTCGATTTACCACGAGTGCGACCTGATCATCGCGGAATGCCTCCAAATGGGCATCTTCGACGACCTTGAGCCAGCCCAGCTCGCTGGTCTTCTTTCGAGTTTCGTCTTTGAGGCGAAGCGAAGTGCACGCAGTACGAAGTCGCCGCAGTCGCCAGTCAAACGCACGAAGAGCCTGCACGACCGCCTCGGACCAGAGCGCCGACTGAACCTGCAGGACCGCATGCAGGAGATTCTCGTCATTTCGGCCCGCGTCCGCGAGGTTGAGGAGCGCCACAAGGTTCCGCACGCCAAGGAACCAGACGGAAAGTTCATGCCAGTTATTGCCGCATGGGCACGCGGCGCCTCCCTCTCAACCGTCCTCGATCTCGCCGACGTCGAGATAGGAACCACATCGCCGGGCGATTTTGTCCGAAACGCCAAGCAGGTCGCCGACCTCTGCGAGCAGGTAGGTCGCCTCAGCACGCTGGCGTCCGTTGCCGACGCAGCACTTGACGCCCGTGACGCCGTCCTTCGCTCGGTCGTAGCGGGAGCGTCGACAGTCCACCAATCTGAGTGACTTTCGTTCTAATCTCTAAGTCTCATGCACCCCTACGTCGCTGAACAGTTCTCCGATGCCGAGCAAGCGGTGCTTCGTCGGTACTTCACGAACCTCGATGGCCCGGTATTCGCCTTGGTCAACCTGCCTGAAGTGGTGAAGGGGGCGCTCTTTGCCCGCTATTCACGCACCAACAAGTCGCTTCGTCGCCTCTTTCTCGACGAGTTTGTTGGTGACCTCGACCTCGAAGGCGACGAGACCATCGATGCCACGATCGGTCTCGACAGAGCCGATGACCTGTATCAGAAGATCTTCTTCGAATATGGCGACGACTCCGTGGCCCAGCTCGGTGGCGTCCACCTCGCCTGCGAGCAGGCCTCCAACGTCTTGACCAAGGTCCTTGAACGTGGCCGACTCATGAGTTACCTCGAGCAGTCAACGAGGTACCTGGGCTATGACAAGCGCCTCGAAAACGGTCACTACCGCTATTTCCGAGACTCCGAGGTGCTGGCTTCACCCTTTGGCGCCCGCTACATCGGCGAAATGGACCGTATGTTCGACACCTACGGCGAACTTCTGCCCATTCTCACGGAGTTCATCGCCAAGAAGTTCCCTAAGACGGCCGACGACACGGACTTTGTCTACCGTCAGGCCATTCGCGCCAAGGCGCTTGACGCCGTTCGCGGCCTCTTGCCCGCTTCGGCCCTCTCGAACCTCGGCATTTACGCATCGGGTCAGGCCTACGAGATGCTGTTGCTGCGCATGCGCGCGCACCCACTGCTCGAGGTCCGCGAGTACGCAGAGCTGATGATCACCGAACTGCGCAAGGTCATTCCATCGTTCCTCAAGCGACTCGACGTCGTCGACCGCGGCGTCGCGTGGGCGTCGTACCTTCGTGACACCCGCGAATCGACATCAGCACTCGTTGCCGACCTTATTGGTGACATCAATGTGGTCGAAGAGGAATCAGTACGGCTGGTCTCGTTTGACCCCCGCGGCGAAGAAAAGATTGCGGCGGCCATCATGTTCGCGAACGCTCCGGTCTCGCACGAGGACGCCGAACGCCACGCCGCCACCTTGAGTGACGAACAGCGATCCAACCTCATTGCCACCTACGTGGGGGAGCGCAAGAATCGTCGCCACCGTCCCAGTCGTGCCTTCGAAGCCACGGACTACCGGTTCGAATTGGTCACCGACTACGGCGCTTTCCGTGACCTGCAGCGCCACCGCCTCTTGACAGTTGAGTGGCAGCCGCTGTCCACTACCTTGGGCTACGACATCCCCGACATTGTGGTCGAGGCGGGCTTGGCGGAACGGTATGAAGAGTCGTTGGCCCGTTCCAAGTCGCTCTATGAGGACCTCTCGGTGGACTTCCCGCAGGCGGCGCAGTATGCCGTCGCATTGGCGTTCCGTATTCGTTACGTCATGCAGATGAACGCCAGGGAAGCGATGCACCTGATTGAGCTGCGTTCGGGCCCGCAAGGCCACCCGTCGTACCGCCGGGTCGCACACGAGATGGCTCGACTGATTCGCGAGGAGGCGGGACACGCAGCCATCGCCGACGCGATGACCTACGTCGACTTCTCCGACACGGACCTGGAGCGACTCGAAGCCGAGCGTACGGCCGAACGCAATCGTAAGAAAATCGGAAAATAACAACATTTCGTGGCGGAATCGATACGGCGGGATCAAATCCCACGTACAATGCCTGCGCAGCAGATAAGGATTTTTATGAGCATGGACGGCGAAGACGAAGTCTTTGAGGAAGAAGAACTCTCCGAGGGCTTCGAAGAAGAACTAGTTGAAGAAGAGGGTGACGGCGACGACATCCCCGGTCTTGACGACGGTGAAGAAGAGGATGTCGTCGACATCGATGGCGATGACGTTGTCGTGCCCGCAGTCGTCGAAGTAGCCCCGGTTGACGAAGACGACATCGTCGACGACTCCGACGTTGAGCTTGCGCTCGACGAAGTGTTGGCAGAGACCATTCGTCGTACCAGCGTTCCTGACGACGATGACGAAGCGCCCGTTGAGGCAGACCCACTCGCCGAGGCAGTGGAGACCATCTTGCCGAAGCAAGATGATGAGTTCCGCTGCAAGTCGTGCCGCCTGCTGAAGAAGACAAGTCAGTTGGCCGACGCCGCAAAGACGTTGTGTCGCGACTGCGTGTGAGTCGCAACGAGCCACCTGTAGTCACGTTGGTTATCGACGCTGATCGTCGCCACCATTCATTCATCACCACATGGGCCGACGCTGTCCGCAGCCACCGTGGAGGAGAAGCGCTTCTGCGTGAAGTTGCGCCTGAGGGAATTGCCGTTTACCTCGCCTCACCCTCGGCAGTCACGGAAACCTACTTCATCGAGGTCGAAACAGCGGTTGTTGGCTTCGCGCTCGTGCGTGATGGTGTCTTGCTCGCGATGTCGCTGCAGCCTGACTACCGCCGCCAAGGCATTGGGACTCGGGCGCTCACGGCATTAGCCGAGAGGGGAGTCGATGTCATCGACGCCTACGCCTTGCCGGGGGACCGTGGCACAAAGTCCCTCTTTGAGTCCATTGGTTGGAAGGCCCGACTCCTCACCATGAGAAAAACCTGATTGACTCGGTCAAACAAAATCCCCGGGCAAACTGCCCGGGGATTTTCGTTCTAGCCTCGACGGGCCGGGCGCGGACGCGCCGGTGCCTTCGTGGGCGGTGGTGGTGGCGGAACCTTCATGCCGAGAAGCTTCGCCAACTCGGGGATGGCACCAGCGTTCTTGATTGCGAGTGCCTTGGCACTCTCGTCAGCGGGAATACCGACTGGCTTGATGTTGCGGCGAATGCTCGTCTCAACGGCCAACGTCACCAACTCGTTCCACACAGCAACGTCCTGGTCGGCTCGCAGCGCTTCGGACACCAAACCGGTGACCTTGGCAGCAGTTTCGGAGCTGACGCGCGTCGACATGTCTGGAGGGCGAGCAATCAAACGCAGCGCTTCGGCAATATTGTTTGCGGCAACGGCGGCGTCGAGCTTCTCGACCCACTGCGTGCGCAGCACTTCGAGCTTGGCGGTCAGTGAGGTCTGCAGTTCCTTCAGTTGTGCGCGGCCTTCGTCGTCCAGCGTGACGGTCTTCGCGGATGTCACCACGGCACGCAGATCGCGCAAACGCAGTTCCTTGCCAGCGCTCAACGCGCCAGCCGCACGGTCCTTCCACGCGGCGGTGTTCGTCTTGGACAACAGGTCCTCGGCGATGCGCTCAATCGTGGCGGGGTCGATGGTGGGGCGTCCCTGAGCGGCAGCGTTCTTGTTCTGCTCGGCAACAGCCGCGCGAACTGATGGCATGCCGCCACGCAGCAGCTGCTCGGCAACCGGCAGCTGCTCGGGTGAGAGGGTAGCCAAGAAGGCGTTCCGGTAGATCGTCGCCATTGGTGGCGCGACGGGACCCGAAGGGCGCTCACCGCGGCCTGGACGTGCACCAGCACGGCCTTCGCGCTTGGGACCACGCTCGCCGTTAGCACCTTCGCGCTTCGGACGTTCGGATGGACCGCCTTCACGCTTGGGGCCTCGGCCGGCGCCACGAGCACCGTCGCGGTCGCGGTCACGGTCGCCTTCGCGACGTGGACCACGGCCCTTGGGCGCGTAGGTGACAGTGACGTCAGGCGTCTTCTTGTCAGTGACGATCAGCTCAATACGCTCCTTGCGGGGGTCGAGTGGGGAAGCGGTCTTCGCCGGTAGAACCGCGATGACCTCCATCCGCTCCATGAACTGGTCAATGTCGGCACGATAGACCGTGCCCACGACTGGTCCCCCTGGAATCAACGCTGCGTCCAGCGTGCCCTTGGGGAGCTTGGCTCCCGCAGCACGCCACGTCGCAACGTCACCGTTGAGGCTGGTTATTTCGATCTCAATTCGACGAGACATAGGCAACCAATCTAGTCGGTAGAACTTGTAGGCATATTTTTCCCATTGATTTATGTCGGTTTTATATTCATCTCCCTAGAGTGGGCTCATGACCGATACGCCAAGCCCCTTCGAATCCGACACCACTGCCGACGTTACGGCCCCCGCACCCGTGGCCCACGACGTGAACGACAGCTTCATTCCTCCCATGGCAACGAGCTCGGCCGCACCCGCGTGGAAGCGTTCCCCCTGGACGGGACGAGTCGCCACCGTTGTCGTGGCCGGTTTGGTCGGAGGCCTCGCCGGTCACCTGACTGGAGGAGGGGGAAGCGGCACCTCGACGGTCACCGTGCAGCAAACGAACGCCGCCCCTGCGGCAGCGTCGCTTCCCGGTGGGCTCACTATTCCGCAGTTGGTCAAGCGCGTCCAGCGCGCCGTGGTGTCAATTGACGTGAAGTCCGCTGGCAACGAAGACCAGGGCACCGGCATGATCATTACGTCCAGTGGTCTCGTCGTGACCAACAATCACGTCATTGCTGCTGCCGCCAACGGGGGAGGCACCATTACGGTGACCCAGTCGGGCTCAACCCGTGCGCTGCCCGCCACGCTCGTGGGAACGAACCCTAGTGACGACGTGGCACTCCTTCGCATCACGAACGGCTCTGGTCTGCCCACCGTGACCTTCGGCAACTCCAACGCCCTGCAGGTGGGCGACGCCGTCGTCGCCATCGGTAACGCGCTCGGCCTCTCAGTAGGCACGCCCACGGTGACCTCGGGCATCGTGTCAGCCCTTGGCCGCACTGTCACGGCCTCAACGTCATCGGCGTCAGAGACACTCAACAACATGATCCAAACGGACGCGGCCATCAACCCCGGTAACTCGGGTGGACCGCTGCTCGACGCGCAGGGCGACGTCATCGGCATGGACACCGCAGTTGCCGGTACGTTGCCCGACGGTACATCAGCCCAGAACATCGGATTCGCCATTCCGGTGTCCACTATCACCTCGCTGCTGGCCAAGCTGAAGGCGGGCGAGAGCGTGGTCACGCACGGCGCCTTCCTCGGCGTCGAAATTTCGACCATGAGCGCATCGCTGCAGGCTGAGTATGGCTTTACCCTGAACCAGGGTGCGGTCGTTATGAGCGTCATCGCCGGCACCGGTGCCGCCAAGGCTGGTGTGCAGCAAGGTGACATCATTACGAAGATCAATGGTCAGACCATTAACGGCGACCAGGACGTCGCAGCGGTTATCTCAGCGCTGTCACCGGGCGACGTCGCGCACGTCACGGTGGTGCGAGGCACCAAGACCATGTCGTTCACCATCACACTGGGTCGAGTCCCGAACGGGTACTAACCAGCGGGCCCTTCTGGGTCATCGGTTGATAAGGCCGATAATGTTCGTTATGTAAAGTTGTAATAACATTGCAATATTGGCCATCAGGGCTAAGTTTGGACCCATGACGGACCGACTCTCCTTGACACTTCCCCAGTTGGCGCAAGCCGCTGGCGCCGTGGCTGCCGGTGGCGCCGTCGGCACGCTGGTTCGCGATCTCTGCCTCAAAGGACAGCCAGCGGCTTCGTCGAGCTGGACGTCTCACATTCCGTGGGTCCTTCTGGCCGTCAACGTGCTGGGCGTTTTTGGCGCCACCTGGGCGCTGCGCCGCCCTCTCAAACACCGGGTGCCCACCGATATCGGTCGCCTGGTCGTCATCACCGGCTTCTTTGGAGGCCTGACCTCGTACTCAAGCCTCTACGTGGCTCTCGGCGACATCTGGCACCTGTCAGTATGGGGAGCCATCGTCACGGCCGCAGGAGCCGTTTTGAGCGGTGTCGTGAGCGCGGCCCTCGCCATGTGGGTGACGTCATGACCACCGTCTGGATCACGCTGGCAGGTGCGCTGGGTTGCCTGGTTCGCTTTGCGGCCGAATACGCGGCCCGACTGCGCCGTCCCACCATCCGCCCGTGGGCCACGGTGGCCGCCAACACGCTCGGCTGTCTTATCGCTGGGTGGGTAGCGTATCGATTCACGGCATCCGCCGACGCTCACCTGCGAGCCATTCTGCTCACCGGATTTTGTGGGGGATTGACGACGTTTTCGTCAGCCTTCGCAATTCCCGCGATTATTGCCCGCGAGCACCACCGGGCCTACGCCATCTCGTTGGTCGTCGCCACTCCCCTCCTGTGCGCCGCAGCGTACGCAGTTGGGGCCGCACTGCACTAGCGAGAGGCGCGCTCCACGAGCCACACGAAGGCGGGGTCCGGCTTGTCAAGCAGTTCGGGGTGCCACTGCAGCGCCAGCACATTGTTATCTGGCGTAGCGATCGCCTCAACGACACCGTCGGGCGCGTAGGCACCAACAATCAGGTCGGCGCCCAGCTGGTCCACTGTTTGGTGGTGGAGCGAGTTCACACCCATCTCCCCCGCCACTTGATACAACTCGGCAACTGCTGTGCCAACCACACACGACACTGTGTGCGACTTCGTTGCGCCATCGAGCTCCCACTGCGGATGCCCTGAGCCCTCATCGATGTCGACGTTCTGGTTCAGGGTGCCACCATGCGCCACGTTGATCAACTGCAGACCACGGCAAATACCAAGTACTGGAATGCCCTTGGCGCGGGCTGCTTCGTAGAGGGCAAACTCCCACTCGTCGCGCGTCGGTTCGGTGGCCTGAAGCAACGGATCGGGATCCTGCCCGTATCGAGACGGTTCAATGTCGGCACCACCAGAGAAGACGATGCCATCGAGATGCGCGACCACATCAGCGACGCCAGCGTCCCGCGTGAGCTGCACCGGTACTCCCCCAGCGAGCGCCACGGAGCGAACGTAGTCAACCACGTGCAGGTCGACCTCGGTCCCCCGGAGAGCCTTTGAGAGTGCGGTACCGACCTCACGGGCCGGCTTGCGACGGCCGGTCACACCAATTAACGGACGAGTCATAGTGCCAATCTAGGACACGACGGCCCCACAGAGTCACATCAATGTGAACCCGATTTAGCGAGCCGCGGCGTCTTCGGTGGAGATCAGTTGGCGTGCAGCGCGAGCCTCGTCCACGCGACTCACTGGTGTGGTCTGTGGCGCGATGTGCAGGCGCTCCGCATCAGTCTTCGCCAGTGCCGCAATCTTCTCGATTGAGGAAGCTAGCGACTCCAGCGTCTGCAAACTCTCGGTCTCCGTTGGCTCAAACATCAGCGCCTCATCGACGATCAGCGGGAAGTACACCGTTGGCGAGTGGAATCCCTCTTCGAGCAGTGCCTTGGCAACGTCGAGACCGCGAACGCCATACTCTGACTTGAGTGCCGACGCCGTCAAGACAGCCTCGTGCATGCAGGGTCGGTCATACGCCGCGGGCAACGTGTCACGCAGACGATGCTTCAGCCAGTTGGCGTTCAACACCGCGTGCTGAGCAACACGAGCCAATCCGTCACCACCGTGAACGTTGATGTACGCCAGCGCACGTGCCAGCACCATGGCGTTGCCGTGCCAGCCGTGCACGCGACCAATCGACTGAGGGGGCGTCATCCACTCGAAGGTGCCGTCCGCGCTGCGCGCAGCCTTCGGACCGGGCAAGAAGTCAACGAGGCGCGCCGACACGGCCACGGGGCCAGCACCAGGACCGCCACCGCCGTGCGGGGTCGCAAACGTCTTGTGCAGGTTCATGTGCACGACGTCAAAGCCCATGTCGCCCGGACGAACGGCGCCCAGAATGGCGTTCAGATTTGCGCCGTCGTAGTAGAGCAGGCCGCCGACCTCGTGGACCGCGGCGGCAATCTCGACGATCTCTTCTTCGAAGAGGCCCACGGTGTTGGGGTTGGTGAGCATGATGCCCGCCACGTCCGGACCCAGGGCGGCCTTGAGCGCCGTGAAGTCGACGAGACCACGGTCGTTCGACGGAAGCGTCGTGACGTCGTAGCCACCCAGCGTCACCGACGCGGGGTTCGTGCCGTGTGCCGAGTCAGGAATCAGAACGCGCTTACGTACGTCACCGTTCGAGCGGTGGTAGGCACGCATCAGCAGCAGACCCGTCAGCTCACCTGCCGCACCGGCCGAAGGCTGCAAGGTGGCGGCCGCCATGCCAGTGACCTGGCAGAGCTGCTCTTCCAGGGAAACCATCAACTCGAGCCAGCCCTGGCACAGTGACGCTGGTACACCAGGGTGCACGCTGTTCAAACCGGCGTCGGCGGCGACGGCGTCACAGAACTTCGGGTTGTACTTCATAGTGCACGAACCCAGAGGGTAGGCGCCGAGGTCAACGGAGAACTGACGGTGCGTCAGACGCGTGTAGTGACCAACCAAGTCACGCTCATTGACTTCCGCCAACGCCACCGGCGTTGCTGCCAAATGAGCACGTGGCATGAAGTCGCTGAGCGGCGTGGCGGGCACACCCGTGGTCCGTAGCTGGTAGGCGTGGCGGCCCGGTACGGAGAGTTCAAAAATCGTCGGCTCAGTTTCGTGACCCATCAGTGGGATCGACGCGGCGCGACCTCCGGGGAATGCAGTCATGACAACACCTTTCCAAGTACCTCGACGTAACGGTCAATTTCTGCCTTGGTGCGTCGCTCGGTGACGGCCACCAGCAACACATTGGACAGGTCTCCCTCGATTGACGGGTCCGACTCGCCAGCCAGGCCGCTGAGTGCCAAACCGCCCAAAATTCCTTGGTTCGCGAGGGCGGCGAGCACTTCGTCAGCGCGCCGCGGCAGACGCAGCGCGAATTCGCGCAAGAACGGCTGCGATGACACGGCAGTCACCCCGGGCAACTTCACGAGCTGATCAAACAGGTAGTGCGCACCCTGGGCGCAACGCGTCGCAACTTCCGCGAGACCCTGCGTACCGAGGTAGCCCAGTTGAATAGCGGCCGTAACGGCCATCAGGGTCTGGTTCGAGCAGATGTTCGACGTGGCCTTTTCACGACGGATGTCCTGCTCGCGCGCGCGCAGCGTCGTCACGAAAGCGCGTCGACCATTGGAGTCGACGGTCTCGCCGACGATGCGACCGGGGAGGCGGCGGATCTGTGCCTCGGTGCAGGCGAAGAGTCCGAGGAATGGTCCACCGAATGAGAGCGCCGTGCCGAACGGCTGGCCCTCACCGACGTAGACGTCTGCGCCCCACTCCCCCGCCGTCTTCAACACGCCAGCGGCAACGGGGTCACCGGCGACAACAAACAGCGCGTCGTTGCTCACCGCGAGTGCCTTCGCGTCAGTCAAGTCTTCAACCACACCGAGGTAGTTCGGGTAGGCGGCCACGATGGCAGCGGCACCCGAGGTGTCAACAGCTGACCAGTCGGTGACGCCATCCTTCAACGGCGCAATAACGATGTCGTGTCCGGTACCGAAAGCAAAGGTCTCGACGACGGCACGCCAGTGTGGGTGCACGCCGGCAGACAGCACCATCTTGGAGCGACCAGTGGCTCCACCGGCCATGTTCACTGCCTCAACCAGCGACGTTGCGCCGTCGTAGATGGAGGCGTTGGCGATCGGCAGACCCGACAGGCGCGAGACCATCGTCTGATACTCGAAGATTGCCTGAAGAACACCCTGGGCAACTTCAGGCTGGTACGGCGTATAGGCCGTGACGAATTCCGAGCGAGACCCCAGAGCGCGAACCACTGGTGGTACCTCGTGGTCGTAGGCGCCGCCACCAGCGAAGCACGTCAATAGAGAAGTCTGCGCTTTGTTCTTTGCGGTCATCTGGGCGAACACTGCGGCGACGTCGGGCTCACTCATGCCAGGGGCCATGTCGAGTCCAGCACTCAAGCGCACGGAAGCCGGGATGTGGGCGAACAATTGATCCATTGAGTCCAGGCCGAGGAATTCGAGCATCGCTGCTACTTCCTCGGGAGTATGTGGCAAGTAATCAGCCATAGCTATTTCGCCTTTCGCACGAAGGGCAACGACGTAATCGTTGCCGGAATTTCACGACCTCGTAGCACCACCGTCACCGGTGTGCCAATTTCCAAATTGCCGCTGAGTAGACCGAGGCCAATGCCTCGCTCGAGGACTGGAGAGAAGTTGCCCGAGCACAACGTGCCCACGGAAGCTCCGTCAACAACGACGTCGGCGCCATCGCGAAGTGGCTGGCGTCCATCGGCAACGACACCGGTCAATAGTCGTGCGACACCACGGTCGCGCTCTGCTTCCACCGCGGCCCGACCTCGGAAAGTCTCTTTCGCCCAACCAAGGACCCAACCCAAGCGGGCCTCCAGCGTTGTTGAGGAAAGGGTCAACTCGTGCCCGTACAGAGGGAGGGCCGCTTCGAGACGCAGGGTGTCACGTGCACCCAGTCCCGCAGGCGTCACCCCGGCGGCCACGATGGCCGCCAACAGCTGCTCCGCCTTTTCGTTGGGCACGGCGACTTCGATGCCATCTTCACCGGTGTACCCAGTGCCCGCTACGCGGACTTCCACACCGTCGTAGTCAAATCGCACCACACCAAAGCGCGGCACGGTAGCAAAACGTTCGTCAATGCTGGCCATTTTGGCGCGGGCATTCGGGCCCTGCACCGCGAGCACGCATCGCTCACTGGTGACGTCAACACCGGGCAGCGCCGACGTGACGCCGGATGTGTTCGATGCGTTGGGCATCACGTCAAACTCGTTTTCGCTGACCCACCAAACAATGATGTCGTCGACTACGAAGCCGTCGTCGTTCAACAGGTGGGTGTACTGGGCGCGGCCAGGGGCGATTTTGGTCAGATCGTTGGTCAGCGTTTGTTGCAAGATGTCGAACATGCCTTCGCCGTCACAGCGGACAGTTCCCAAGTGCGATACGTCAAAGACCACCGCGTCGCTACGACACGCAAGGTGTTCGGCGACAGTGCCCGTGGCGTACTGCAGCGGCATTTCCCAGCCACCGAAGGGAACAATCTTCGCGCCGAGCGCTACGTGGGCGTCGAAAAGGGGCGGCCGGCGATCAGACATACCTGCCACTTTACGTCCCACTGCCGGCAACTCATGCCGGTTTCGCCGCAAAAACTCATGCCAACATATGCCTTAGGCACTGAGGGCGTCGGCCTCATTCTTTTGGGCAATTGTCGAATCGAGATCAGCGACAACGCCGGCCATGGAGACCACGTTGAATACGCCCTGGCCACCTCGAAGGAGGTCGACCAGTCCGTCGTGGTCTGCGACCACTGAACCGTTCTCACCGATGACCAGCGTGCTCGACGCGAGATCGGCGCCGAGGTTGTCGCGCAGGCACTCGACGGCCTGGCGAGCGCGAGCGAGCGAGACGCCCGAGTTCAACAGGGACTTAATGACCTTGACCTCGAGGACGTCGCGGTAGGAGTAACTGCGCTTGGAGCCACTCCCCTGCGCCGGCGTAATCGAAGGCGTAACCAGGTCGGTCCGAGCCCAGTAGTCCAGCTGACGATAGGTAACGCCGGTAAGACGACAGACCTGGGGGCCACTAAAGCCGAGTTCGTTCGCACACATTGTCGAATCTCCTCATCGAACGGGGTTTCCGCGATGACACGAGTGTAGTTACAGCAATGGCGATTCGGCAAATAAATCTGGTCGGCCCAGCGAAGGTGACGATGCCTCCGCGTTGAGCCGGGGTGGGATGCGTCCCGCTCGAGCCGCGGCATACCCCGCTTCGACGCCGCGGGCAAAGGCAGTGGCCATCAACACAGGGTCAAGGGCGCGATTGATGGCGGAAGCCGCCAACACCCCGTCGCAGCCCAATTCCATAGCCAGCGCTGCCTCAGAGGCCGTTCCGAGACCCGCATCGAGAAGCACCGGCACACTGAGCCGCTCGCAGATCGTCGCGATGGCATGTGGGTTGCGAATACCCAATCCCGAGCCGATCGGCGATCCGAGTGGCATCACCGCCACGCACCCCTCCGACTCCAGTCGCTGTGCGACGATGAGGTCATCAGAGGTGTAGGCCCACACCTCAAAGCCACGCTCGACTAACAGGCGCGCGGCGCGCACCGTTTCTGCCGTATCGGGCAGCAGCGTTACGTCGTCGCCGATCACCTCGAGTTTGATGGCGTTCGTCTCAAAGGCTTCGCGCGCCAATTCGGCGGTCCGCACCGCTTCATCTGCGCTGTAGCACCCAGCCGTATTGGGCAACAGGGTGAAGTTCAGCTCCGCCAATAGGTCATACAGCGATCCCTCGACGGTTGCGTCGACGCGTCGCAGCGCCACCGTCGCAATGGTTGAGCCCGACGCCTGCAGGGTGGCCCGCAGGGCGTCAAACGTTCGATACCCACCAGTACCAATGACCAGGCGCGACGGTGAGCTCACTGCGCCGACGTGGAAGAGCGAATCCATGCCTAAAGCGTAGTCACGGGTCGCTAACGTGAAGAACGTGCAACCAGTCTGCGTTCTCTCCATTGCTGGTTCCGATTCCGGTGGTGGCGCCGGTATCCAAGCGGACTTACGCACCTTTGCCGCACTCGGCGCTCACGGCACCACGGCCGTGACCGCTACGACGGCCCAAAACACCCTGGGCGTGCACGACGTTGTGGCCCTCCCAGCGTCGCACGTGCGGGCGCAAATTGCCGCTGTCCTCGACGACTTCACCATTGCCGCTGTGAAGACCGGCATGCTGGCGAACGAAGAGATCATCGGCCTGGTCGCCGACATGGCGAGTCAGGGACGCCTCCCCAATTTGGTGGTTGACCCCGTGTTGGTTTCAACATCCAATCACGCCATGGTCACCGACGGTGGTGCGCGCGCCTATCGCGAGCTCCTACTCCCCCACACATTTCTTCTGACACCCAATCTTCGCGAGGCCGCGACTCTCGTGGGAATCGACATTGCCGATATTGCGACCGTGGCGACCATGATCGAGGTTGGTGAGACACTGCGCTCCTTGGGAGCCACCAACGTTCTCATGAAGGGTGGTCACTTCGCCGAGGAGGGGCCGAACGCCCCCGATATCTTGATTAGCCCCAACGGCACGCACCTCTTTGACGGTGCGCGCATCGACACCACCAACGATCACGGCACCGGGTGCTCACTGTCTGCGGCCATCTGCACCTATCTAGCGCAGGGGGCTACCTTGAGTGACGCGTGCCGACACGCCAAGGACTTCGTTGCGGCCGCGTTGCGCGGAGGATCCTCGTGGCGTCTTGGCCGGGGCCGTGGACCGATTGACCACCTAGGCTGGACGCCGTGACCCCCACCCCTCCTCGGAGTTCTCGGACCAGCATTTGGCCCGCCGCATCGGTGTTGATTACCGCCATCGTCATGCTGGCCATCTTCATGGTGCTCAATATCGCGACCGACACCAAGACGGTATCGACGACAACCACAACGCCAATTGTGGTTGGCGGTGTCAGCGTGCAGACGGGTGTCAATGACGGCGCCAACGCCCTGCGTGGTTGCCACCTCGATGGCACCCCTCCGGCCAACATCACCACGGCATTCCTCCTACCCTCCCCCACCACTCCCGCCAATGCCGCACGACTCGCCAACGCTGGCGCGGGTGACTTTGACTGCTTGCGCTCTTTTGTCAGCCACGTGACGCCGAGCACTCTCCTGGGCTTTTTCCAGAGCCAACTCGAAGTCCGAGGCTGGAACCTCTTTTCGACCGGTGCCACCAATGGCGCACCCCAGGATCTCTTCCAAAAGGCGGGGTCCGACACGTTCTACTGGGTGGTCGGCGTTACCGTGAACAAAGTGGTCAACGGTGACACGTTCTGGACCTACCGGGTCTTTCAGAACTCCAACTCAATCTGACGTCGCGCGCAGCGTCCGTGCCCACAGCCAGAAGTTGATTGGGTAGATCACGTAGCCAAATCGGGTCGCGGTTGCTGAACCAATTATGAGCGCCGAGGCCACAGCCAGCAGCGACAACATGCGTGCAGCATCAAGCGGCCAGTGTCGATGGATGTAGCGAACGAAAAGGACTGCGGACGCAACCACTGCCAGTTGCAGTGCACGACCCAACGGCGGCCACAGCACGCTCAAGAGGTGACCTGGGAAGTCGCTGGTGGCCGGCGATGCGACGTGGGCCAAACCCGCGGGGAACAGAACGACATTGGCGACGAAGGCATTCTGGCCGGCGGCAAAGACGGGTCCCGTGGTGAGAACCACAACGGACGCAATGATGAACAGGGTCTGACCCCACTTCAGACGGCCAGAAGCGTCTCGGTTCACCAGCAGCGCACCCAGTGCCAACGGCCACACCGTGAACTTCATAGCGGCCGCTACGGCAATGGTGCATGCCGCGGACAAGTGACGGCGTCGCACCATAAAGGCAACACAAAGGAACATCAGTCCCAGTATGGGAAGGTCGTCGCCACCGGTGGCGAGAAAGAGTGCACCACTGGGGAGCGCCAGCATCATCTGCACCAATCGCAACGATCGACGCGCTGGCAAACGCAAGAGCCAGAGACCTCCGGCCAAGCAGAGCATCGTGGTGATCGTCATAGCTACGCGCGCATCGGTCAGTGGCGTACCGTGCTGACCAATGGCGGCGGGCACCCCAAACACTGCCATGAGCGGCAGGTACGGGAAGAACGATTCGTAGGCGGGAATGCTCGGCACGCGATGAACCAACGTGCCGTCGTGCCAGTAGGACTGATACGGCGTGGTGCCGTTATCCACCAACTGTCCGGCCCGCTCAATCACCATGACTTCGGGCTGGGCAAAGTTGCCGGTCGGATGCATGTGTCGCAACTGAGCCTCCACGGCGAGTGGCATCAACAGGGTGAGCACAATCACCACTCCGGTAAGGATGGCGCGAAGAAGCTGGGGTCTCGACACGACCCGACGAGAGATCACCACCGCAACCAGTGCAGCACACACGTACCCTGGGGCGGCCAGCAGGCCCCAGCGGGACTCCGCCAAGGTTGTCGACACCCGCCACGTCCCTACGGCAAATACCGCCGAGCAGGTGTACAGCAATGCGTCACCACGCAGATCGCCTAACGCCTGGAACCAGTCGTACCAGCGGGTCAATTGGCGTTGCACGCCATGCAGCATGCTCACGCGTCGGCCCGCGGCGCACGCCGAATTGGAAAGCGAGTCTCTACCGGAAGATCTGACTCGAGAAAACGCGTGATGATGCGCACCGACAATTTGGTCGCTTCCTTTAAGACGCTGTGCGAGGTGCCCGGCACAATGGCCAGCTGGGCACCGGGGATCGCTTCGTACATCTCGCAGGTGTGTGCCAGGGTGGCAACATCGTCATCCCCCGCCATCACCAAGGTGGGGACTGTGATGGTTCGTACGTCCTCGACGCGTAACGACGGCTGGGTGGTCATCATGTGTTCACCCTTGCGGAATGCGGTGCGCGCGTGGTCTGGTCCACTCGGGGACAAGGCGCCGTAGCGTGCCGCCCACTCGTGGAAGGCCTCCGAATCCTCTTCGAATGGGGGTAGTGGCATCAGCCCATCAACGTGGTAGTTAGCGCCCACCAGCACCTGACGACGAAACAAATCCGGTCGCTTCATCGAAGCAATAAGGGAGGTAATACCGCCATCGGAGTGGCCCAACACGTGGCAGGGCCGACCGACCAGTTCAAGGTACGCAATCAGCTCGCCAGCCATGTCGTCGTAGCTAAAGGGCGCCGACGTGTCGGCCGTTCGACCATGACCCCGGCGATCAAAGGCCCCGATGCGGAATCGCTTCGAGAGTCGGGGCGCCACCTCGTTCAAGAGCGACACGCTCGACGAGTGGCCGCCGTGCAGCAACACGAGTGGCGTACCACCCTTTTTGGGCAGCAGCATCCATGTGGGGTGCCCGCGCAGGGGAATCGTTGGCATGGACTAAGCCTAAACCCTCAGCGGCGAGAAATAGTTCTCAGTGAACTAGGTAAAACGGACTGACCGTGACCGCACCGCCACAGGGGGCCTGGTCGTAGCGCAGGGTGACCGGCGCCGAAGAACCTTGGGCCGCAAACTGCACATTGACAGTCTTCACCGATGGACACGAGCCACCCATGTCATTAAAGGAATACGAGAGGCCGATGGTCGAACCCTTGGTAATCGTGAATGATGCGACTGAATCGTTGGCGGCCGCGACCGGAAACATGACACCGCCGGAGGCCTTGTTATCAGTCACTGTTTCTGGGACGACCGTACCCGTTGCACTCGACATGGTCAACAAGGGATAGCCATTCACGGTGCAGGCTCCCGTGGTCACCTTCGTCAAAGTAATTGAGTCGTAGGCGGTCCCAGCGGCACCCGCACCGCCGTTATCCACTGCCGTGAAGTCCGAACCCTGACACGCCGGTGTGGTCGCCGAGGTGGTCACCGGTGACGTTGACGAGGACGTGGTGGTTACCGTGGACCTTTGGTGGATGCCGTGGCGCGAGAGGGCGACAATACCGACGACCACCATCACCAGTGCCAGCAGTTTGAGGCTCCGGCTCACTGGTCAAAGTCCTCGGGCTTGACGGTGTCAAGAAAGTCGCGGAGTTCAGCGAGCAGCTCGTCTTCGTCTTCGGCTGGCTCTGCATCATCGTCTTCGTCGAGCAACACCAGGCGCGTCTCGTCACTCATCAAGTCGTCGCGCACCAACATGGGGGCGCCCACACGCAGCGCGAGCGCCACGGCGTCCGACGGCCGCGCACTGACCGAGATTTCAACGTCGTCACGCACCAATCGAAGTAGGGCGTAGAAGGTGTTGTCGACCAGGTCCGTGATCTCCACCGCGAAGAGTTGCGCACCGAGGGATTCGATCACGGCGCCCAGCAAGTCGTGGCTCATCGGTCGAGGGGTCTCGACGTTCTGGAGGGCGTAGGCAATTGCCGTCGCCTCAGGAGCACCGATGAAGATGGGCAGGACGCGATCACCGTTCACTTCTTCGAGGAGTAACAGCGGTGTCGAGGACCCCACGTCAACTCGAACTGCTCGAAGGACTACTTCTACCATGCTTCTAGCGTAGACCCGTCACTGACGCGCTGAGTCGTCAGCGGGGGAAAATGTCGCTCAGGCCTCGCGCCACGAGCGCCGCCCGCAACGAGTCGATATCGCGGTGCGTAGCGGCCACGGTCGCAGAGGCCTCGTGACCGGAGCGTGCGGTCGCGACCACCTGCGATGTCAGATCCTGCAAAATCCCAAGTTCGCGCTCAGCAACACGACGCAAGCCGCCGAGGATGCGCAGGTCGGCGCCGTTGGCCACCAAGCGATCGGTGGCAACAACAATGGCAATGTCCTCGGCCGCGAAAATCTGACCAGCCCCACCAGTACTTGGGGTCAGAAAGCCGTGCTTCACGAAGAGTTCAATGGATATCGCTGACACGCCAGTGCGGGCAACCAGTTCTTCAAGACTCATGGCCGCGGGGACTGCGTCGAGTGACACCTGGACGCTCGCCGTCGGATCAGTGACCACCCGCAACGTCGGACGCGCTGGTGCTTCAGTGACCTCTGGCGTAGGCACGGCCAACGAGACCCCTTCGCGCTGCGTCTTGGCCGCTTTGACGGTGGCGACCTTGGGCATGGTGTCTTCCAGCAGACCGGCCTCAATAAGGCGGTGTCGAATCATCCGAAGCGGGAGGAACTCTTGGTCGGCGAGACGAATGGCCTCACGCAGACACGCGATGTCGTTCTCCGAGTAGAGCCGGTAGCCCTTCTTGGTGCGCGACGGCAGCACCAGACCTTTGTCTTCGTAGTAACGAATCTTCGAGAGCTCGAGGTCGGGGTGATCGACACGTAGCAAGCTCAGCACTTGACCAATCTTGAGGAGGGACTGGCTCACGCGGCGGCCTGCCAGAAAATCAGCTTGTACTTACCGATCTGAATCTCATCACCGGAGTGCAGCGAGGTCTCTTCGACGCGCGCACCGTTCACGTAGGTGCCGTTCAATGAGTTGAGATCACGAACGGTAATGCGTCCACTGGCGGTGCGAGTAAAGACGGCGTGGTGGCGCGACACCGACACGTCATCGAGCAACACGTCGCTCGCTTCGTATCGTCCGGCAGAAGTCACGTCGTTCAAGATAGCAAATGTGGCGTCACGCGTTGTTCCCGAAACGATTACCAAAATGTCACCATGGGGAGCGGCCGGTGCGCCGCCCACCTGGGGCTGGGCATCGTGGGCCGAGACCACCGGAACGGCGACGGTTTCGGGCGAGGTGGCGTCGTGCTGTGGGGCGCCACAGGACCAACAAAAGTTGGCGTTGGCGTTCAAAATTTCGCCACAGCGTCGACAGGTCATCATGCGTCCGTACGTCTCGTCACTAGTCCTACGGACTAGTTGTTCGTCAGCGCTTCGTAGGCGGCGGCGTCGAGCAGTGCTTCGACGACGGCGGCGTCTTCAACCGTGATCTCGCAGATCCATCCGTCACCGTACGGGGCGGAGTTGATCAGCTCGGGGTTGGCTGTCAGCGCGTCGTTCACTGCGCTCACCACGCCCGCGACGGGAGCGTAAATCTCGGAGACCGACTTCGTCGACTCAACCTCGCCGAGCGATCCGCCGGCCGTCACCGTGGCGCCCACCTTGGGCAGGTCAACGAACACGACGTCACCCAGGGCGTCCTGTGCGTAGTCAGTAATGCCAACGCGCACCGTGGTGCCGGTGGTCGCGGCCCACTCGTGGTCGCTCGAGTAACGAAGGTCGGAAGGAATCTGCATGCGACAAATCTATCCCAGTTGGCGGGAGGCTCGCCCACGGGCCAGCGCGGCCTTGGCGGGCTTGACGTAGGAGAAAAAGACCACCCACGCCAGCGCCAGTCCCCCGACGCCGAGCACCCACGTAGCGGCCCGTAGGTCGCGTTGCCACAGGTGCTGGGCGGCGGCATGGTCGTTGGTGGTCAGCAAAAACAGGGGGAACGTTGCCATCAGGACAAACGTCGAAACCTTGCCCCACCACAGGACGTCAATGCGGGCGGCGCCGAGTGCGGCCAGCGCAACCGTCAACAGCGACACAATGATTTCACGCAACAGCGTGATCCCGGCAAACCACCAGGGCACCCCTCCGGCGGCGGCCACCGAAATCAGTCCCGTCATCACCAAAATCCGGTCAGCGGTGGGGTCTAGTACTTTTCCGATTGTTGATGTCTGCGAGAGCCGCCGAGCGAGGTACCCGTCGACCCAGTCGGTCGCACCGAGGGCGGCCAAGAACCATGCGGCAATAGCCCGATGGGGAGTGGCGAAGAGCACCCACACATAGAGCGGAATACACAGAAGCCGGATGGCAGTGACCGCATTGGGCCACGTGCGCCATCCGGCATCGTGATATTCGTTTGTGCTCACCGAGTGAGACTACGCAATGGTGATGGAGGGGTCCAAGAAGACGTCCTGAACGGCGTGCACCAGAGCGGCGCCGTCGTCGATTGGACGCTGGAAGGCCTTACGGCCCAAGATGAGGCCCTGACCACCGGCCCGCTTGTTAATAACGGCGGTGCGCACGGCGCCGGCCAAGTCGTTGTCGCCCTTGGCCTCGCCACCGGAGTTGATCAAACCGATGCGGCCGTTGTAGCAGTTAATGACCTGCCAACGCGTCCAGTCGATGGGGTTGTCGGTGGTGAGCTCGGAGTACACCCGTGGGTTGGTCTTCGAGTAGTTCTTTACTGCGTTGAAGCCACCGTTGTTCTCAGGCTGCTTCTGCTTGATGATGTCCGCCTCAATGGTGACACCCAGGTGATTGGCCTGACCAGTGAGGTCGGCCGACACGTGGAAGTCCGTCTCCTGCGTCTTGAAGGCGTCGTTGCGGGTGTAGGTCCACAGCACGGTGAACAGACCCAAGCGGTGCGCCTCGGCGAAGGCGGCCGAAATCTCTTCGATCTGGTGGACCGAGGTCTCGGAACCGAAGTAGATGGTGGCGCCAATGCCCACGGCACCGAGGTCAGCGGCCTGCTGCACGGAGGCGAAGAGGCGCTGGTCGTAGGTGTTGGGGTAACGGAACAGGTCGTTGTGGTTGATCTTCACAATGAAGGGAATGCGCGTCACGTAGCGACGAGACACGATGCCCAGGGTGCCCAACGTCGTCGCGATGGCGTTGCAGTCAGCAGCAATCGCCAGGTCGCAGAGACGAGCGGGGTCGAAGTACTCGGGGTTCGGGCCGAAGTTCGCGGCACCGGAGTGCTCGATGCCCTGGTCCACGGGGAGAATTGACAGGTAGCCCGTGCCACCGAGTCGGCCGTGGTTGTACAGGGTGCCAAGGTTGCGCAACACCGTCGGATTGCGGTCCGACATGGTGAAGACGTCCTGCAGGAAGTCTGGACCCGGCAGGGTCAATGACTCCTTCGGGATCGCGGTGGCCTTGTGGTCGAGGAGCAACGACGCGTCGTTGCCGAGAAGAGCTGCAATGTCCATACTCAAATCCTACAAGAAAGGTAAGGATTGCTCGAAACCATTTCGTTTCCAGAATGTGAAAGACGCTCGATAGCGCCTATTCGTCTCACACCTTCTTTTTTGAAACGGAGGCAGTGCGGCGCTTTCGGTTCTTGCGAACGGTCGCGACGGCGCCGAGTTCCATCAAACGATCCTTGGCGTCGTAGGCATCTGGATCGGCCTGTACCACGCGGCTGAACAGCTCACGAGCGTTCACCTGGTCACCGGCACGGTCGTACACGTCAGCCAGGGCGTACCACATGCGAACGTGGCGAAAGGCCGGATTGCGCAGCACCTTCGAGCCACCGGCGCGAATTAACAAGTCAATCGCCTCGGTGTACTTCTTCTGGTCCGCGAGACTCGAGGCCATCACAATGCGAGCTTCCGCGATGGTGTCGGCTGATGGCTCAGACTCTTGAATCTCTTCGTAGGTCTTCTCAACGGCGCGGAACCGCCGGTTGGCGCGGTCGCAGTCCATGACCAGAGGCAAGTGCTCGGGGTCGCCGGTGATGGCGAAGTGAGCCCGGAGGTGGATCTTGGCCATGTTCCATCGCTCGGCCTTGTAGGCGGCGAGGCCAGTGAGTTCACGCACTGGGGCGACACCGGGAACGGCGTCGGACACTTCTCGGCCCAAACGCAACGCCTCTTCCCAGCGCTTGCGGTCGTAGCCTTCGGCGGCCTTGGTCAACAAGATGACCATCTTTTCGCGCATGTACGAGGTGCCAATGAATGCCTTGCGGACATCGGCGGCAATGTCACCTGGCAGGGCGTACTTGACCTTCGGCTTCGCCTTCGCCGCCGGTGCCTGGCGAACCGGACGGGCCTCTTCCACCCACTCGGAGAGTGGGTCGGGATTCCAACCGGACGTTGGCGTCGATTCCATCGCCTGACCAGTCGAGGAAATGTTCATGCCACCCTTGCGAGCAACGCCACCCCAGCCCTTGGCGCGACCAAAGTCGGCGGCCTTCTGCTTTTCGAGTTCCTCGGGACTGACCTCACGGATCGGACGTGGCTTGCGCTGCGGACGGGGCTTACGCGGGTCAAAGCGGTCAGACTTCAGGTCACGCGTGTCACGACCGTAACTACGAGTGTCCTTCTCATTGCGACCACCGGTCGCGGGACGACCGGGGCGACCAGTGCGCTCTCCCCCACGGGCAGCCGACCCTCCACGAGACGGTGCGCCGCCACGGCTCACGCCGCGAGCAGCGGCGCTGGGGCGACCACGCCGGTCATCAGCGGCGTCATCACGGTCGTAGCGACGAGGAGCACGGTCGCCGTAGGGACGCGATGGAGTGGTGTCATCGTCACGTCGACCGCGTGGTGCCACTGGTCGAGCCCCAGGGCGATCATCGCGTTCACGGCGGGGTGCCGCCGACCGAGAAATTCGGCGTTCAGCACCATCGCGGGGCGCGCGGTCTGACGAGGAGGAACGAGGTGCTCCTGTTCGACCACCCGCCGTGGGACGTCCGCCAGTGGAAGGGCGCTTTGGGCCTGAGGCGCGACGGGGTGCGGGGGTGGAATTAGGCATTGAACAATGATACTAGAGACCGCACGGGCGTCACCCTATGGGCAGTGCGGTGGCTTGCTTTCACGCTGGACTACCGCTATTCGATCGCTGCGGTCTTCAACCAGTGAAGGCGCTCGGTGAGGCCCGAAACTCGCTCAACGTCACGCCCCAACGCCTCTCGAATCACGGCGCTGTCGCCCACCACCGTAACTTCGTCCTTTGCGCGAGTCACGGCGGTGTAGAAAAGCTCTCGGGTCAACAAGGGTGACCCAGCCATCGGCAACACGACCACCACGTGCTCATATTCACTTCCCTGGGATTTGTGAATTGTCATCGCCCAGGCCGAGGAGAGGTAGCCCAAGGAGCTCAGGGGAATCGCGCGGCCTTCATCAAAAACAACCATAGGCTGCTCGCCACCGATGACCACCCCAACGTCGCCATTACTCACCTTCAGCGCGTTTTGGTTCTTGCGAACGATCACTGGCTGGCCAACATAAAAGGAGCCGCACCACGTAAGGCTGTCGACGAGTTCGTCTCTCACGTACTCGTTCCACCATTCAACCGACCCCGGCCCCCGACGGGTGCCGCACAAGACCGTTAATTGGCTCAGCGCCGAGAGGGCCGCGTGAGCCTCACCTGCTTCGGCGAGTGCGATCACTTTGCGCGCATTCGAAAGAACCATCTCACGCAGTGCGGCGTCAGTAGGGGAAGCGACGCTGTGCAGGTGTGCACCACCAGCCGACAACATTGCCACCGTATCGTCCGGACGATTTCCGATCACCGCATCGGCTAAGTCACCCACCATCGCGACTCGCCCACCTTCGCCGCCGGCCTGATAGCGATGAGTCGTCGTGAGGCGCGTAATGAGCGACTCCAGCCCAGCCTCCGAATTCACCACATCTGACAAAACCGCCCCGACATTCACGGACGCAAGTTGATTCGGGTCGCCGACCAGCACCAGGTGAGAGGGGGCACCATGATCACGTTGTGCAGCCGCCATGAGCAGGTCTAGCATGACCAAGTCGGCCATGGAGACCTCATCCACTACCGTCACGTCATCACCGAGTGCTCGTGGCGAATGCATCCGATCCGGACGCACGCCGAGTAGTTGGTGCAGCGACCCCTCTCGATCGGCGTCCCTCGACAAGACTCGTAGCCCATCGCTACCAAGTGAGCGGGTCAGGGCCGAGGAGACCCGACGAGAAGCCTTTCCTGTCGGCGCTGACAGGCCAATCGAAACACGCTCGTGGAGAGAGGCTCGGGCCGACAGCGCTCGGTCAATGACTCGCAATGCTTGCGCAACAATCCACGTCTTACCCGTGCCAGGTCCGCCCGTCACAAATGAAATCTTCCGGAAGACCATGTTGGCAACAACACCGCCTAATTCCGGAGAGGAAATACCTTGTTCATTCAGCTCGCGCGTGACCTCGGCCAAGGCGGTAGCGATTTCTTCGTGAGTCAAGCCCGCAACCGGCTCGGCCTCCTCCTCTTGTGCCCGGTGCAGTGCCATGGCGACTCGGTGTTCGGCTCTCGCGAGGCGCCGCAGATACCAGAACCTGTCGCCAACAATCACAATCGGTGCGCCCAGCGGAGAAATCTCTTCCTCAAAGGACGCGGTCTGAATGAGATCACGGTGTCTTGCCGCGTACGCCGCAGCCTCCGTCGACGCCGATACCGCTAGGGCGACGTGCTCCTCGTCGGTAGCCGCAACGAGAGGTCGCACCACGTCACGAAGCACATCCTCGCTCGCGCCATATCGCCTCCCGATCATGTCCACCAGTGAAGCCACGGGGTCGACGTTTAGTGATTCGTTATCCATCATCACACCATTGCTTTCGAAGCGAGCGCCACAGCATCGGGCGATAGGTCCCAGGAAAAGAAGCCGTCCTCTGGAGCGGCCTTTGGGTCGCCAACCACGCGAACGAAGTAATACCCACAGCCCCCTAGGTGCTTTGTTGGCTCGTAGCCTTCGAGGGTTCGGGTTAAGAAACGATGGAGCGCAACGGAGTAGACGAGTGCCTGCATGACGTAATGCTGCCTTTCCATCGCCTCGGACATGGCCGCAGGGCTGTACGGCCGATCACTACCGGCAAGTTGGTCAGTCTTGTAGTCGACAATGACGAACTTGCCGTCAGGCCGCCTGACTACCAAGTCCATGCTTCCGACGAGAAAACCCTCGGATGCACCAGCATCGAGCCAACTCTGATGAGCGAAATACGAGGCGAACACACCACCCCCGTGAGCACCCGAATGGTCCTCGCGCAGCACAGCGTCGGCAGCATCAGCCAGACGTCGATTCGAAGGTTGATCACCGACCGCCATCGTAAATCGAAGTTCCGACGCGACCGATGACGGGGTGAGGCTCCGCAAGGAGAATCCTTCGAGAACTCCACCAAGCGGGCGAGCTGCAATTTCGTCAATGGAGGACGCAATGGCCTTCGCCTGCGCTTCGGCAATAACTGGTGAGAAGCCATTCGCAGTAAGCACCTGGTACACCGTCTCGGATTCGGTGGCTCCAGGGGTAGCGACGCATCTGTCCAGCAGTGAGTGCACTGCGACACCTAGCTTATTACCCGCAAGTTCGCCGAACACCTGTCGAATGCCGGTCGCGACACTGCGAGGGGGCTCGCTCACACGACGCTCCTCATCAATACCACCAACGACGTCGTCGTTCACCTCGGGAGCCGGGGTTGCTGTGGCTTTCAACTCGTCGGCGATCGCCGTATAAGACCATCGGCGCTTTTGCCACGGTACGAAAGGTGCAACTCGGCTCGCAAACGCCGGCTCTGCCCCCTGGTGAACGACGTCACTTTCAACCACCGTGGCCGTGACGGACTGTCGTGTGCAGGCCCGCTCAACATCACCTGAACCAATCTGCGAAACGTAGATCTGAGGCACCCCGGCAAATAACGCGCTGGCAACAGCAACTTCGCGTTCACCTTTTATGGCCGATTCCACAGATCCGAGGCTTTTCGAGTCACGGGCCACGAAGCACTCTTCAACCTCACGCATCGAACGAGTCACCACTGTCGATGGAGCATCCGATGTCAGTGGCGTGCGGTCGTAAATCATGCGGATGAACTCACCCTTCAGGGGCTTGGCCTTTTGTGTCACGGCCCAGATCACTAGGTGGTGTGCGGCCCGTGTCAACGCCACGTAGGCCGAGCGTCGGTACTCCCCCTGAATCATTGCCAGCGATCGCAGTTGACGCGTCTCGACGTCGCCCCATTCAATGCCCGACCCCGCATCAATTACCGCCTCGTCGGCGCCGAGCCAACTGAGCAACTCAAACTTGTCCCCCGACCGAGCTGGCGCACCCCAATTCGCGGAGAGGTACGGCACGAGAACTGTGTCGAATTCGAGGCCCTTTGCGGCGTGTGTCGTCATGATTCTCACCGCTTCCCCCTCGGTCGGCAGTCGGCGAACTGAATTTGACTCGGTCGTCTCATCATCGTCCCTCGCATCAATCAGCCAATCCTCAACAAGGGACAGCGAGCGCATGGCCTGGCACTCAATGGCCATCAGCTCGCCAATCTGCAGCAGGTCGGTGATGTGCCGGTCGCCGTCGCGCAGACCGATCACTCGCTGGAGCACCTCCGCACTGCGCAAAAATCGAACCACTGCGGCAATGCCCATTCGGTGAAAATCTGCGACGAGTGAGGAAATCGATTCGTCCGATTCATTTGACATCAAGGGGACGAACCACGTCGCCGCCAACGCCGCCGCAAGCCCTGTTCGCTCCGGCGACGCCAATGCCCCAAGGAGGACCTGGACGTGCAACGCGGCATCGCTTTCAAAGACCGACGTGTCCGCTGACGTTACCGACGGAATGCCGAGCTTGGTGAGGGCGCGGTGTACTTTGTTGCAGCGGTAGTTGTTGTAGCAAAGCACCACCATGGACGAATAGTTCTGCCCTCTTTGGTGAAGCAACGAAATGTACTGACCAACTTCTTTGAGCACCGCTTCGCCCTTGTCTGCACCCAGTCGAAGGTGAATTGGCGCATTTCCGACGCCATTCAATTCAATGAAATTCTCCGCATCGACAGCGTCGTCCGACGCGTGAACCGGAACGTACGGGATCTTCGGCGGATCGGCTGGCACGTCAATTTCATAGTGAAAGTCCGTACCGTCGAAGAACGAATTCAGACCAGCCAACATTGATGGGTCCGAGCGGCGATTCGTGTCGAGCGTCACAACTTCAACACCACGGGAAGCACAGAGTTCCTTCACGGCAATGAAAGTTTCGACGCTCGCTGACCGAAAGCTGTAGATGGACTGTTTTGGGTCGCCCACCGCGATGAGCCGAGTATTTGGAGCATCCAGGAACAGTGTTGAAAAAATATCCCACTGCACGGGATCGGTGTCTTGAAATTCGTCAATCATCACAACATCGAAGCGCGAACGAATCTCGTTTCGCAGGATGTCGCCCTCTGGCTCACCCAAGCGCCGAGAAATGTTGGAAATGAGGTCCGAAAACGTCGTTATGTTCCGCTTTCGCAGCAGCTCGGCATGGCGCTGCAATACTCGCAGGACTAGGTCACGCTGGGCCGCAGCGAGCGAGCGCAATTCGTCGTCGCCGCCCCCTTCGGGAAGCAAACGAATAGTCCGATTGTCTCCCTTGCCGTGCCGATATCCGGCGTCGAACACCCGCTTGGCAATCCGTCGAAGAACTTCGAGTCGACTGGTTTGGCCTAGGCCCATATCGAGCAACTCAGCGAACATCGATCCGTCTTCAAGGGCGGCGCGAGCAATAACTTCTCGAAATGCTTGTTCGAACTCAGCGTCACCTGATGCCAAGGCCTGACTTCGATCGGCCGCATAATCCATGGCAAACGAGTGAAACGTTTGTGCATGAATGTCATCAAGATTTGAGAGGTGGCGCTGCCCACGGTTCACAAACTCGGCAATCTCATCCTCCCCAAACGTGGCGAAGTACTTTTGCCACGGTTGCGCCGTCGTTGGGAGATCGCCGGTGCGGGAGCGAAGTTCTTGCAAGAACGCGATCACCATCTCCAAATGCAAGCGCACGCGGCCACGAAGTGACTGTGCAGCCTCGTTTGTGAAGGTAACGAGAAGGAGGCTGCCCGGTGATCGGTTCTCTTCGAGCATGAAGCGAGTCGCTAGGTGCGCCAGCGTCCAGGTCTTTCCAGTTCCTGCGCTTGCCTCAATGAGCAATGGGTGTGGCACTTGGTCGACACCTTCAACCGAAAGTGGTGAGTTCGCTACGTTAAACATCAGATTCTCCCTGTGCAGCCAAGGCTTCGTACCACGGAACATATTTTGTTGGCGACAACTGTTTGACGATCCGAGCGTCAGAGAAGAGTGCGCCAAAGCGATTTGCTGATGACACAAAAACGGCGTTCGCCACCTCTTTGAGTTCCTCAAGATCAAATGGCAAGAGCAACCGTGCGGCGGCTGACTCACCTTCACCCGGGACGGAAGAGAAATCATCTCCGCTCCACGCCGATTCAACGGATGATGTCAGCCCAAGGAGACCCGAGAGTGTCGTATTGGTTTCGCTGAGTAGCAACGACGTCTTGGCCCCGAACCAGGGGAATTGCGATGCCTGCTCCGCTGCGAAACTGGCCATGCCCCGCAGAAAGCCCAATGCCTCTTCGGCTGAATACCAGCTCAAGCGCAAAAAGGGAGTCTGCAATCCCTGCACCGTTTTATTATCCACCTCTTCCGGACGGCCCAAAATGATGCCCGTCACCGGCCTGTTCGCCTGCACGTGAACGGCAGCGACCTGCAAGGCGAACAGCCAAAATCGACTTGTGAACGTAGAGGAAACAGTCTGGTCCAGAACCAACAGTTCGCCACCAACGTCGTAGACCTTGGCCTCCGGTCGCTTGACCGATAGATCAGAATTGGAGACCGCGAACACGGCAGCACGTGACAACTCTGGATTGATGACGGCCGAAAGATACTCAAGTCCGTCGAGGATGTCGCTTACCAGGTGCTCAACAGCGTCCCCGCCAACCCCGGAAAGCGCAAACGAACGCAGGCCGGGAGCGATAGAGCCCAACCGTCCATCAGCGTGGGCGCTTAGCGTCGCGTCACCTCGCGATTCAAGATGCCGCCGAAACAGCTCATCGCGGAACGACCACGCTTCAAGACCTTTTTGGATTTCCAATCGCGGCGCCAGGACCTCTACCGCATCATTCCGCGGGATATACGCGCCGGCAAAACTCGTCCGAAGGAAGGCTTCTTGGGGTGCCTTGATGAATGATTCAATCGCCTTGACGTCGACAACTTCCGTAGCGATGGGTTCACCGGATGGTTTCGGGGCTATGGGCATGTCGTGTTCCGGTGCCGGGAAGCCACGAGAGGCGAGAGCACTCGCTAGGTCACTCGCAACGCCGCTAAACGTGAAGGCCACGTCGGCGCTCGCACCGGTATCAGCCTGGACGGGAATGTCCCTATTTTCTTCCGTCGCAAATTCAAACGAAAACGGGTGACGCGGGTGGCGGCGGCGGTGCACGTCAAACCTCTTCTGGCGACATCCCGCCTCGACTTCAAACAATGAAATCGGACGATCGATGTACCGGTTTGACTTGAGATTGCGATCGTCGTACAAAATCGACACCGAAACGGAAGTCGATGACAACAACCCGAGTAGCGACGTTCGAAACCTGGCTCGCGACGAGGGGTCTTGCGGCTGCGCCACTCCGAGCGTCGCGTTCGTTGAATCGGACGGTAGATGCTGCTCGTCGAACCCAAGAATGCACGTCAAGGCAAAGGGGGCGCTGGACAAGGAGTACACGTCCTGAACGACGACTCCCCCGCGCCCAAACGTCGACGAACCACCAATACTGGCAGAAGCCGACCGGAACAACTGCAAAAACTCATCATAGGAGAGCTGGGCAGAGGTATGCCGCTGGAGTTTTGCGAGGCCCTGCAGCGTCTTTTCAACTCCGTTGTCTATGACGCCCTCTCGATCACCAATGATTGACGCCCATAGCTCGACACATCGCACCCACTCCTCAATCGACCGAGCCGTCCCGACATCTCCGGACCAATTCAGCAACCTTGAAATCAAAACGCTGAATGCGCTTGCGGCGTGCAAATCATCAGCCTCGCCCAGCGGCCACAACGGTGCACGCTCATCCTCAAACCCCGATTCGAAGATGGTCGCGGCGAGGAGTCGGTCTCGAAAGCGAGACCACGTCCCTCCGTCGTCCGATGGCTCGTAGACATGAAGATTTCTACGGGTCGCCTCATCCAACCCCAAGCTCACCCCATCATCGACGGCGAGCGCGATCAGTCGGTCTGCCTCCGCTTCAGTAAGACCCAGCTTCGAAGTTATTGGTGGCTGTGACAGCAGGCCGACCAGGTCCACGCGATTGAAATTTGAATGCATGACGTCGAGCAAGCAGCTCAGCGCCTCTAAACGTTCGCTGGGCCTCGGAAACGACGGATCGGCAATCTCAAATTGAAGGCCCGGCGCGCCGTCACTCCTCAGCCACAACGCCTTCATCAATGGTGCGTACACTTCGGCGTTCAAAGTCACCACTCGAACCTCATGCGGCTGGATGCCCTCGTTGAGTGCCGCGACAATTATGTCGCGGGCAACTTCTACCTGCCTGGCAGCCCCAACACAACCATGCAGCGAAATCTGCGGGTCATCAACCTTCGGGCTCGACGAAGTCACATCGCGGGGTGAGGCCATCAGATACTTCTCCCACACCGCAAAGTAACGATCTTCGCCCTCCGCCCAATGACCTAATGCTTCAGCACCCGTCACCCAGTTTTGAGCGAACCGACGATGGGCCACGAGAACGGGGACCGACTCGCTGATCTTTCGGAGAACAGCAGGAAGTAATCCCCCTATGTGTGCTTCTGCGCAATCAAAGACCACGACCGACCTTGTATTCGGTACGACGATGCTCCCAGTGGCTTGCCGCCACGGTATCTCAATCCCCTGCTCCGCTAGAGCGCCGAGCAAGAATTTCTCTTCATTTCGCCGAACATCAGCGACGTATTCGTCAACCAGACCTGGGCGCAGCAACACAACGTCAGAGAGATTGCGGCCGCGCACGAGTGCGTCTGAGAGCGAAAGTCTTCCACTGGAGTTCGCAGAGTTCAAAAGGCCCAACGCGCATCCCTGAGCCTGAAACCGACCAAAACTGTCGCTGTCGCCGTAGAGGACTCGACTTAGAAACGTACTGGGGAAAATGATGTCAAGCGCCGCCACGGCGCCGCCAACATCACCATCGATGCGCGAGGCAACAGCGTGCTCAAACCACTGACCAACCAGCGGGCCCGGAACGACGACGGTAATTGGGCGAAGCACATCGTCTGGATTATCAGTTCGCATCCATTCTTGGCAGAACTCATCAACGAGATCCGCTAGGTTGTTCGCTGAAATGAACTCAAGTGCTGATGTCACCACACCAGTATGGGCGAGAGCTGTGACATGGTGGTGTCACAAATCCCCATCTGTCGCTATCTGACCTATAGCCAGCTGACCACCACCGAGACACTTGGCGGCAGTAGTCCATTCACGCCAGTCGACGGCAGAACGCACAACGCCCACTGCCCCCACACAATGGCAGGGGCAGTGGGCGTCAGCTGACTTCTTAACGACCTGGGAATCCCGAGAAGGTTGCGTGGCGGTTCTGTGAGAATGACCCGTACGCCGAGGTAGATCCCTCGTTCACCGTCACAAAGCGATAGTGCGTGTACCCCAGTCGCTTCAGGACTGCCGCCACCGCCGCTTCGGCGGTCATGGCACGGTGCGCCGCTAGGAATCGATTCCGAGCCACAGTGCCATGCACGTCAGCGCCACCACGAACCGTAATGGTGTGGTAGTGACCGGAGGCAATGAGGCGCGCAATGGCCTGCGCGGATCGGGCAAATGCGGGCGTATTGAGGTTCCACTGATCCACCTTGAGCAGGAAGGTACCAATGGTCGTCACCGGGGCCCAAACGCCAAAGAGGCGCACGGTCGTAGCTGGCATGTGCAGACTGCCACCACGAGCGGCGCTGTACAGAGCCTTGGAGGCCTTCGGGCTGGCCGCCCAACCAAGGAAGCGGTAGCCAGGGTCACTGAGGTTCGTGCTGTTACCCGGAATGCGTACGTGGGTACCTGCCGCTGCCGTCTTGGTGGCCGGGGCGTGATGCACGCCTGACGCCGTTGGGAAATTGGCGCTAAAGACCACGTGCAGGGCCGACGACACTACCGAAGCGCGATAGGTGGCGGTGCACGTGGTGTCCTGGGTCACCGTCAATGTGGTGACAACGCCGGCGCCACAGTCCCAGCCCGCAAAGGTTGATCCCTGCGGTGGAGTAACCGAGGCACCGTTGTCAAGGGTGACGGAGGCGCCCGGGTTCACTGGACTCAGCGATGCCGGTGCGTTCGAGCCGGCACCGACGTTGTAGGTAACGGTGTAGCCAATCCACTGGGCAAAGAGCACCGTCGTGCCCGCCAGCGTGTACGTGCTGGTCAGCGGCGAACCGCCGCGTGCCGCCGTGAACCAGCCCGCAAATGTCGCCCCCGGATTCACCGGTGCATTCGGCAAGGTAATGACCGAGCCGTCGAGGCCCGACACCGTAGCGACTGGCGCTCCGCCCTGTGGTTCAAAAGCGACGTAGTCCGTTGCGTTAGGCGCCCACTGGGCATACAACGTGGTTGACCCACTCAGCGTGTAGGGCGACGAAAGCACCGACCCCCCCGTTGGGGCAGCGAACCAGCCGGCGAAGTGATACCCCGCCTGCGTCGGAGCCGATGGCAGCGACACCGTCGTGCCATCGAATCCAGTGACGTCAGCTGTCGCCGAGCCGCCCTGCGTATTGAACGTCAGGTCGTCGACCACCGTCGACTGCCAGAGTGCGTGCAAAGTGACATCCGACGTAGGTTGGAAGTTCGCGCTTGCCGCTGGCGACAAGAGCGAACTCACCGAAGTCGTCGTGCCCCACCCGAGGAACGTGTCGTTTACCTGCGAGACACCGGTCGTCGGCAGCGCCAAACCCGTCTGCCCCGTCGTAAAGCTCTCGGGGGAAATGGTGCCAGTGCCACCATTGTCGTCGAAGGTCACCGTGTAGGTACCGGGCGTCCACATGGCGTACAACGTTTGAATCCCCGTGGGTGTGAACGTCGGCCCAACATCCTGTGGGGTTGCCTGGGTCAACGACCAGCCACCGAACACGTAGCCCGGATTCTGCACACCGGTAGTGGGCATCGTCAACGGTGCGCCACCGGTGAAATAGGGCAGCGAACTCAACGTTGACGTGCCGCCGTTTGCGTTAAACACAACAGCGTCGGCAGCTGGCGTGACCGGAATACGAGGATCGGAACGCAGTGAGTATCCAGCCGCGTTCTGGCTTTGGATGGACAGGTAGTAGGTCGTGCCGTCGGTGAGGCCAGTAAGGAGACACTCAGTGGTGCTCGTGGTGCACGTTGCCTGCTGGCTTCCGTACGTCGACGTGTCGAAGGCCTGCACGGTGTAGGACGTTATGGCGCTGCCGTTGTCGTTGGCGGGCGCCCACGATACGTCAACCTGGCCATCGCCAACGTTGCTCACCACTGTGCTCAAGTCGGGAAAGAAGGGGTTGCCGAATGGCGTGCCGGTCCCAACGTTCGACGACGGCGAAACGCCGGCATCGGTAACCGCGCGGATTTGAATGGCGTAGGCAGTGCCGTTCGTCAGCCCCGAAATGGACACCGGTGACTGGGTGGAGAAACTGGCGTGCCATGTGGCCCCACCGTCAAGGGAATACTGATACGACGCCTGGGTGTTGTTACCTCCAGATCCGGTGGTGAACTCGATGCCCAAGCGCGAGTCGAAGACGTCAACGTTGGTAATCGTCGGAGCGTCTGGTGGCAAGTTGAGCGACGAGTAGTCACCCTGCCCTGATCCGTTCACGGCCGCGACCTCAAACTTGTAGTTCGTGGCGGCGCTCAATCCCGTCACGTCATCAATCAGTCGCGTCGAACCGGTGTCAACCGTGGTCCAAGTAGATCCACCGTCACTGCTGTAGCGCACGATGTAGTCAGTAATGGCCGACGATCCGGTGTTCACCGGTGGTAGCCAACTGACGTAGGTGTTGGACCCAGCGGTGACTGCATTCACGTTCGTGGGGGCGCCCGGTAGTCCGTTGAAGAAACTAACCGTCACGGAACCATTGGCATTGTTGTCCGAATAGTACACGTAGCTTGCCGTCAATCCAGGCTGGCCACCCGTGGAGTTCTGCCCTGGGTAACCACCAAGCCCGTACCACTCATTGGATGATCCAGAACCGAATTGGACGTCGCCGTGATCGCCACCGACTGCGCCACCACCACCACCGGCACCGCCACCACCGTCACAACTGGACGCCGTTGGCGCGTGGCAGAGCTGGTACACCGACAGACCATTCGAGCCATTCGTCACAATTGTGGAGTCGGTAGACGCTTGGAAAAGGTTCTGCGAAATACGGCCGACGTTTGGTGGGTACTGACCCGAACCGCCCGAACCGCCCGAACCGCCGGCGACAATGACGCCGAGGTCAGTGAGCGACGAGCTTGAACTACCGAGTTCAATGACTGATGCGGCACCACCGGAACCACCGTAGCCAGAGCATCCCTGATAACCAGTGGATCCGCCGAGGCCACCTCCGTAGCCGCCGAGAGGATTCAATCCCCCGACAGCCAACTTCGGGTCGCCAGGACCGTCAACACCACCGGTGCACGTGCCGGCAACAATCGAGTCGTGGCCGCCACCACCGACACCAACCGTTAACACTTCGCCCGGTGTCACGCTAATGGTGCCCTCAACGTCACCCTGATAGCCACCGGCGTCGGGTCGACCAGATGCATCGGTTCCTCCACGACCGCCTTCAGCACCCAAAACAGAAATAGACATCGACGTCACACCAGCCGGCACTACGTACGTACCGGGGGTCTGTGACGAGTAATTGAATTTGACCGTGGTGAGACCGCCTGACTGCGTTGTCGTGTAGGCCCACTGTGCGTACAACGTCACGTCACCCGTTGACAGGTCGATGGTTGCCCCTGGGGCATACGACGTTCCGCTTCCATCGGCGGCCGTGTTCCAGCCGCTGAACAGCGCGTTGTCACCAAGCGGCGCGAGCACCGTGGCCGTTGGGCCCTCGGGGTATGCCGTCGCGTCGACCGGCGCATCGCTTGGACTCAATCCGTTGGCGTCGTACGTGATGTGAGCATATGGTCGCGCGTAGAGCGTGACGGTTCCCGACGTCATTGGTAAGGGGTCACCGGGCGCGTAGTAGGTTCCCGCACCCGATTGCGTGGTACTCCAGCCACCGAAATTTATTTGGTCACCATTCGGAGCGAGAACCGTTGCCGTTTGGCTCGAGGTGTAGGTGCTGCTATCGACAGGTGCAGTGATGCCGGCGACATTGTTGGTCTGGTACACGACGCCGAAATTCGACGTTGTGTAGTTGCTCGCGTAGTACAGGCCGCCATGACACCCGTCTGTCCAGACAATGGCCGCGCCGAATGCCTGCAGATTGGATGCGCAGTTCGCCGGGATATTACGCTGAACGCTCAGCGTGGACTCGTTGATTACGTCCACTCCCCCAGCGTTGTTCAACGCAGCGTACAAATACGGTCCCGCAACCGCAATCGCACTGTAGTTGCCGGGGATCTGCCCAACCATCTGCAAATTGCTCGTGGAATAGACAAAAATCTGCTGCGAGCACGAGGAGTTGACGAACAAGAGCGTCGGCGTGGCCGCCATAGAGTTGTTGTTGACGCACCCGGGGGCGAACGCCTGCCCCTGGTTGTTACCGCTGGCGTCGTAGGCCATCACCTGACCGAAGCACTGAGCGATATAGGAGATTGAACCAGACTGCGCGACTGCGGTCACGCACGGTTGGGGGTTCAATTGTGAGCTGCTCGTCGTTGAAAACGTGGACACATCGCCACACACATCTGCGACGACAAATGACGTGCCGCTGGCCGAAGCGCCAGCGATTGGGCAGAAAATCTGACCATTCGACTGCGAAATCTGCGTTGACTGACCGGTAGCCAGGTTGTACACAGTGGCCTGTTGGCTGCACTGGTCGTACGTCCACAAGTAGCCATTGGCGGACGCCGATGAGCCTCCGATGCAACCCACGACATTGATTTGATTACTCACGACGCCGTTCATGGGGTTGAAGTACACGAACGAATTCAAGACTCCGTCGTAGAGGGCTCCGGCGGCGGCCTGCGAAATGCTGCCCGAGTAGTTCACGGGACCCGTGACATTCACGTAGTTGTCGTTCATGGCAAAGACGTTGATGCTGGCGTTCGGTGACGTCGAAGGATCTAGTGACGAAACGAATGCGGTCGACCCATCGGCGCTAAAGGTCACGTCCGACGGCGAGGTCACCGACGAGGTCGACGTCAGCGACAGTGCATTCACCAAGGACACGTCAAACACTTGGTTCGTCGAGGCGCTGGACACCACGGCATCCAGGCCATCGGGGTTCACGGCCAACGCAGTGATGGGCGCGCCGATAACAACACTCGACATCGCGCTGCCCACCGAGCCAGCCAACAAGCTGTAGTCAGTGACTGTTTGGTCATCGAAGGTCGCAACAATCAAATCCTCATTCGAGGGCGTCAATGCAATCGCGATCGGATTTGGGCCAACAGTGATCGTATTGAGAAGCGCCAGAGAGCTCGTTTGGTACTGCTTCACCGTGTTCGTGCTCGCAGCGATGTAGAGGGAACGATCGTCATTCGACAATGCCATCGAAATCGGTGCCGCATCAGTGGCAAACGTCGTCACCACGCTCAACGGACTGGCCGTCGACACTTCTACCAATTCACTCGACCTCGTGGAAAGAATCCACAACGTCGAACCGTCGTGGGACAGAATCAACCGCGAAGGGATGACACCGATGTTCACCGACGACGTCGTCTGTGGAGCGCCGGAAAGCGATACGGCCTCGACGGTGCCGTCGGCACTCGCTGCGTACAGCGTCGATCCATCGGGGCTCACTGCGACAAGCGATCCCCCCGTTCCCGTAACGGGAATACTCGTGGGCACCGCCCCGCCGGTGGGGTCGCTGATTTGCTGCACCGATCCGGAGAGCCCCGCGAAAAGTGACCCACTGGCCTCAATCAAGGAGTACGTTGTCGGCGACGGCACGCCCAAGACATCAGACTGCGTCATACCAGTCGGGGCAGGGGCCGAAGCTGCGGCCGGGGCGCTCTGCGCTAGTTGCAGTAGCGGTATCCCCGTTAGCAACAAGGCGGCGGCAACGCCGGCTGACATCTTCGAACGGAATCGGGTCAAAAGGGAGCTCTTCACTCGCTAAGGCTACTCCACGAGCGCGTGGTGTTCAGGAAAACGTTGGAATCTGATTGGATTCATGAAACCCATGAACTTCAGAGAGAAATGCGAAAGACCCCCACCGTGAGGTGGGGGTCTTTCAAGAAATCCCGGCGGCGACCTACTCTCCCAGGGGGGAACCCCCAAGTACCATCGGCGCTGGTGAGCTTAACTGCTGTGTTCGGAATGGGAACAGGTGTATCTTCACCGCCATAACCACCGGAAATATTGCGCTTGACCTCTTTCGAGATCAGAAACGGACCATGGTTATGGATCCGCTCCTTGAGCGTCTTAGAACGAGCACGAACATCAAACCTCCAAGCCCTCGGGCGATTAGTACCGGTCAGCTGAATGTGTTACCACACTTACACTTCCGGCCTATCAACGTGGTCGTCTGGCCACGGCCCTTACCTGGTTAACCCAGTGAGTGAACTTATCTTGAAACGGGCTTCGCACTTAGATGCTTTCAGCGCTTATCCCACCCGCAGGTCGCTAAACAGCCATGCCCTTGGCAGGACAACTGTCACACGAGAGCTGCGTTCGTCCCGGTCCTCTCGTACTAGGGACAACCTTTCTCAATTCACTTACGGCTGCATCGGATAGAGACCGAACTGTCTCACGACGTTCTGAACCCAGCTCGCGTACCGCTTTAATGGGCGAACAGCCCAACCCTTGGGACCGGCTTC
>Ga0207958_1000008_pt1 | contig 79704 bp, 93 predicted proteins | sample CryBogCBH27Jul07_FD_184606 | JGI IMG/M metagenome (GOLD analysis project Ga0207958, IMG submission 184606) | Freshwater microbial communities from Crystal Bog, Wisconsin, USA - CBH27Jul07 (SPAdes) (version 2) | ecosystem: Environmental > Aquatic > Freshwater > Lake | place: Crystal Bog... | reverse complement strand
GGTACGCCGCTGCATGACGGTCCACTTGACCCTAAGACCATTATGAATCTTCGGGGCGTGCGTGCTGCCCAGCAGTACTTGGTTGAAGAGGTCCAGAACGTCTACCGCGACCAAGGTGTGTCAATCCACGACAAGCACATTGAACTAATCGTTCGTCAAATGACTTGTCGAGTACAAATTGTAGACCCGGGCAAGTCGCCTTGGCTCCCGGGTGACACGGTGCTCAGCCGAGTTCACCGCACGTTCAACGAAGCCCTTGAGGGCTATATCAATGCCCGCGATTATGAGCTTCGCAATATTCTTGTTGGAAAGTCGAGGGAAGTCGAGAAGGTGATTGAAAATAAGAAGGCTGAGATTTCGAAACATAACGAGGAGTACAAAACGCTCACTGAAGTTGAAATTGACGTCGTTCGCGAACTCGAGCTGGTGAGGATTAAGCGTAAGGCACTCGAGGACAAGCTTAAGGCAATGACTAAGGAGCTCCCAGCTGGGTCACCCGAGAAAGATGGGCTAAAGAAGACCAAAGAACTGAGTGAGGCTTAAATGTTGAATAAATCGTCGACCCAATTGGAAACCCTTAACCTGCCATCGGACTTGAAAAAAGGCGATGGTGAGGTTGATTTAGCGGTGGTGAAGCTGTACCTCGAATACTGCTTAGACATTGAAAAGAAGTTAGAGGAAGCGCAGAAGTTCATCGAGATATTCCGCTCTGAACTTCCACCAAAAGAACGTGAGTTAGCCGCTTATCACCAGCAACTTGATGTTCTGAAGCAAGACATTAAAGCTGCGACGAAGGAGGGGTCCGAGCTTTCTGATTCGCTCAAGAAGTTGAAGGAAGAGAAGGAGAAACTTGAGAAGAAGATCGAGGATCTCCAAAAGGGCATCAAAGAACTCGAACGTCAGTTGGCTGACCACAAACGGGACCTTAAGAAGTTAGAGCCGTTCGTCGATGTCGCCATCGCCGAGGGACGTGCCGTTTTGATGGGCATCACCAAGGCCTCGTTGGCGACCGACTCGTGGCTGTCCGCCGCATCGTTCCAGGAGACCACCCGTGTCCTGACCGAAGCTGCCATCGAAGGCAAGCGCGACAACCTGGTTGGCCTGAAGGAAAACATCATCATCGGTAAGTTGATCCCCGCCGGTTCCGGTCTCGAGTACTACAACGAGAAGGACCTCAAGCGCGGTATGGAGATGCCCGACGCCCAGCTGCTCCCCGAATGGGCGCAGTACAGCGACGATGACCTTGACCTGGCCAGTTTGTTGGGCGAAACCAGTGGTGCTGACTCGTTCAGCGCCGACCTGGCCGCCTTCCAGAACATTGGCGCCAGCTACGACACGTCCGTTGTCGTGGAAGACACCGAGGGTGACCTTGGTGGGGCCGCTGGTCTGTAAGTAGTAGGGAAGTCCAATCTCGGCCCTTCGGGGCCGAGATTGGGTTTGCCGTTGGGACGTGGTTTGTCCTAACATAGAAAGTCCGTGCGTCAGCGTCGCTGTCGCATCCAAGATCGATGTAACAACTAGAAGAGGTTCTGCGTGCCCACAATTGCACAGTTGGTCCGAAAGGGCCGACAGGACAAAGTATCCAAGACCAAGACGCCAGCACTGAAGGGCGCCCCACAGCGTCGTGGCGTGTGCACCCGTGTGCACACCGTCACGCCGAAGAAGCCGAACTCGGCCCTTCGTAAGGTGGCCCGTGTGCGTTTGACCTCCGGCGTCGAAATCACCGCCTACATCCCCGGTGTTGGTCACAACCTGCAGGAGCACTCAATCGTGCTCGTGCGTGGTGGACGTGTGAAGGACCTTCCCGGTGTTCGTTACAAGATCATTCGCGGCGCACTCGACACCTCTGGTGTGCGTGACCGCAAGCAGGCTCGTAGTCGCTACGGTGCCAAGAAGGAGAAGAAGTAATGCCTCGTAAGGGACCCGCAGTCCGTCGTGAAGTGCCCGTTGACCCGATCTACAAGTCGGTCATTGTCACGCAGATCACGAACAAGATTCTCGAGCGCGGCAAGCGCACCATCGCCGAGCGCATTGTCTACACCGCCCTCGCTTCCGTCGAGGCCAAGACCGGTTCCGACCCCGTCGCCACGCTGAAGCGCGCGCTCGAAAACGTGCGCCCCGAGCTGGAAGTTCGTAGCCGCCGCGTCGGTGGTACGACCTACCAGGTCCCCGTCGAGGTTCGTCCTCGCCGTGCGACCACGCTGGCTATTCGTTGGTTGACTGACTTCGCCAAGAAGCGTCGTGAGAAGACCATGGCCGAGCGTTTGGCCGCCGAGATCATTGACGCCTCCAACGGCGTCGGCGCCGCTGTCAAGCGTCGCGAAGACATGGCCAAGATGGCCGAATCCAACAAGGCGTTCGCGCACTACCGCTGGTAATAAGAAGAGTTTCCTGACATGACGACCCCTCGCGAAGTATCACTGGACAAGGTCCGCAACATCGGCATCATGGCCCACATCGACGCCGGTAAGACGACGACGACTGAGCGCATCCTGTTCTACACCGGTAAGAACTACAAGATCGGTGAAGTACACGAAGGCGCCGCCACCATGGACTGGATGGTCCAGGAGCAGGAGCGCGGTATCACTATTACCTCCGCTGCGACGACCTGTCAGTGGAACGGTCACCGCATCAACATCATCGACACCCCCGGACACGTGGACTTCACCGTTGAAGTAGAGCGCTCACTGCGCGTGCTCGACGGTGCTGTGGCCGTGTTCGACGCCGTCGCCGGTGTGGAGCCTCAGACCGAGACCGTGTGGCGTCAGGCCAACAAGTACAACGTGCCTCGTATTTGCTACGTGAACAAGATGGACCGTACCGGTGCCGACTTCTTCCGTTGCGTCGACATGATTCGCGACCGTCTCAACTGCGTGCCCGCCGTCATTCAGCTGCCTATCGGCGCCGAGGGTGACTACAAGGGCATCATCGACATCTGCTCGATGACCGCCACGATCTACCACGACGACAAGGGTGAGAAGCTCGAAGTTGTCGAGATCCCTGCCGAGTACAAGGAACAGGCCGAGCAGTACCACACCGACCTCCTCGACATCTTGACGACCTTCGACGACGAGTTGATGGAAAAGATGATGAACGACGAAGTGCCCACCGTGGCCGAGATTCGTGCATCGCTGCGTCGCGGCACCCTGGCTGGTCATTGCGTGCCAATCCTCAACGGTTCGGCCTTCAAGAACAAGGGTGTCCAGCCCATGCTCGACGCCGTCGTTGACTTCCTGCCATCGCCGCTCGACCTGCCACCCACCGAAGGCACCAAGCCCGACACCGACGTGCCATTGACGCGTCTGGCGGACGACTCGGAGCAGTTCTCGGCCCTGGCGTTCAAGATCATGACCGACCCCTACGTCGGTAAGTTGACCTACCTGCGCGTGTACTCGGGCACCTTGGAAAAGGGTGACACCGTCATCAACACGACCAAGGGCTCGAAGAAGGAGCGTCTCGGACGCCTCCTCTTGATGCACGCCAACAACCGTGAAGACCTCGACACCATCCGCACCGGTGACATTGTCGCCGCCGTGGGTCTCAAGCAGGTCACCACGGGTGACACCTTGAGCTCGATGGACGCTCCGATTCAGCTGGAAAACCTCGTCTTCCCCGAGCCCGTTATTCACGTGGCCGTGGAGCCTAAGACCAAGGCCGACCAGGAGAAGTTGGGCAAGGCCCTCTACTCGCTGTCCGAAGAAGACCCCACCTTCCGTGTGCGCACGGACGAAGAGACCGGCCAGACCGTTATCTCCGGTATGGGTGAGTTGCACCTCGAAGTGCTCGTCGACCGCATGCTGCGCGAGTTCTCAGTGGACGCCAACGTCGGTAAGCCACAGGTGGCCTACCGTGAGACCGTTCGCAAGAAGGTCGAGAAGGTCGAAGAGAAGTACGTTCGTCAGACCGGTGGTAAGGGTCAGTACGGTCACGTCGTCATCACCCTGGAGCCCACGGGCCCCGGTGGCGGCTACGAGTTCCTCGACGAGATCACTGGTGGTGTTATCCCCAAGGAGTACATCGGACCGGTCAACGCCGGTATTACCGAAGCACTGACCTCGGGTGTCTTGGCCGGCTACCCCGTCGTGGACGTTCGCGTTCGCTTGACGTTCGGTAGCTACCACGACGTTGACTCGTCAGAAATGGCGTTCAAGATTGCTGGTTCGATTGCGGTAAAGAAGGCGGCTCGCTTGGCGAACCCCGTGCTCCTGGAGCCCGTGATGGCTGTTGAAGTCGTCACGCCCGAGGACTACATGGGTGACGTTATTGGTGACCTCTCCTCACGCCGTGGTCGTATCGAAGGTATGGAACAGCAGGGCAATGGCCAGACGATTAAGGCCCTTGTCCCACTAGCCGACATGTTCGGCTACGCTACAGACTTGCGTTCACGCACCCAAGGGCGCGCGACGTACTCGATGCAGTTCCATTCGTACGCGGAAGTGCCTGACTCGATCGCTAAGGAGATCGTGGCTAAGGCCACTGGCGCGTAACAAAGATCTGGGAAACCAGTGAACCAAAGGTCCAAACCGTCGTCGGGGAGGGCCGAAAACCAAACCGGTGCATCCAAGGTGGATGTACCCCAAGACAGAAAGTAAGTCCCCGACAATGGCAAAAGCTAAGTTTGAGCGCACGAAGCCGCACGTAAACATCGGTACCATGGGTCACATTGACCACGGTAAGACGACGTTGACCGCCGCTATCACCAAGGTCCTTTCAGACCGCATCCCTGGTTCGGCTTTCACGCCGTTCGACCAGATCGACAAGGCCCCTGAAGAGCGCCAGCGCGGTATTACCATCTCGATCGCACACGTTGAGTACGAGACCGAGAACCGTCACTACGCACACGTCGACATGCCTGGTCACGCCGACTACGTGAAGAACATGATCACCGGTGCCGCCCAGGTTGACGGCGCCATCCTCGTGGTGTCGGCCACCGACGGTCCTATGCCCCAGACGCGTGAGCACGTGCTGCTCGCTCGCCAGGTGGGTGTTCCCTACATCGTTGTTGCCCTGAACAAGGCCGACGTTGTTGAGGACGAGGAGCTCCTCGAGCTCGTCGAAATGGAAATCCGTGAGCTCCTCTCGAGCTACGACTTCCCAGGCGACGACATTCCAATCGTCCGCGTTTCAGCCCTCCAGGGTCTGAACGGTGACGCTGCATGGGGTGACAAGATCATGGAGCTCATGGCTGCCGTTGACGCCTACATCCCAGAGCCAGAGCGTTCGACCGACAAGCCATTCCTCATGTCAATTGAGGACGTCATGTCGATCACCGGTCGTGGCACCGTGGTGACCGGTAAGGTCGAGCAGGGCATCATCAAGGTTGGTGACGAAGTCGAAATCGTGGGTCTGCGTGACACCACCAAGACGACCGTGACCGGCATCGAAATGTTCCGCAAGCTCCTCGACCAGGGTCAGGCCGGCGACAACCTCGGCGCACTGCTCCGCGGTACGAAGAAGGAAGAAGTCGAGCGCGGCCAGGTGCTTTGCAAGCCAGGCTCAATCACTCCTCACACCGTCTTCGAGGCTTCCGTGTACGTGTTGACCAAGGAAGAAGGCGGCCGTCACAAGCCGTTCTTCGCCAACTACCGTCCACAGTTCTACTTCCGCACGACGGACGTCACCGGTACCATCGAGCTGCCTGCTGGCACCGAAATGGTCATGCCTGGTGACAACACCGAGATGACCGTTACCTTGGGTAAGCCAATCGCCATGGAAGAGGGCTTGACCTTCTCCATCCGCGAGGGTGGCCGTACCGTTGGTTCCGGTCGCGTCGTCAAGATCCTGAAGTAGTCGACTAATGGCCGACAACCGTCAAATGATCCGCATCCGGCTGAAGGCCTTCGACCACCAGGTCCTGGACCAGTCCACCGCGAAGATCGTGCAGACCGTGGAGCGTACCAACGCCCGCGTGCAGGGTCCCGTGCCACTGCCAACCGAGAAGCACCGTTACACGGTGGTTCGCGGACCGCACAAGCACAAGGACTCTCGTGAGCACTTCGAGATGCGCGTGCACAAGCGTCTTCTTGACATCGCCGACCACTCAGCCAAGACGGTTGACGCGCTTCAGCGCCTCGACCTTCCCGCTGGTGTGGACATCGAGATCAAGATTCGCCAGAACTAAGTAGTACGGCAAAAGGCCCCCGTCGCGAAAGCGACGGGGGCCTTTTGCTTTTGAATCAGTAGACGCACTTCTTGCACGCCGTGTAGTGGTCGTTCTTTATCTTGAGCCAGAGGACAGCACGCAGCGTGTGAATCAGGCCTATGTTCAGCGCTGAACAGTCCTGCTTGTTGTGAAAACGGTCACCACGATCGGTGACATAGACGGTCTCATTCACGTTGTTGGGCCTACCGCCACGCCGCAAGCATTCCTTCGCTGATTCTTTGGAACTGTGACTGTGCTCGGAGTTGCCGCAATTGTGCAGTTTGCCACTCGGATGTGGTGCCCCTGTACGCGGTGGCGGGCATGTGGTACGCGGTGGCGGGCATGAGGTGGGTGGGGGTCCATAGCATTCACGGACCTCGTCGGCATTTCGATGATTATTGCCGCAATTACCACACTTGATCATGAATAGCATCATATCGATAGCGTGTTGGGACCTAAAGTTCATTTCTGTGGCGCTGTCGTGTGACTTTTCTACTGCGACGAATCTGAGTCACGGCCTTGCCTAATCTGACGCAGCTCGGGAAGCGCGGCTTGACCTTTGGGGCGGTTAGCGAACTCCTTCGGCCGAATCACTTCATTGATGCTGGCGACAACGATGGTGAGCCCAGAGTGCTCGATAGTTGAGGACCGTTGGATCAATTCGTCGTAGGTGGCAATAGCGCCACGCTGCAGGCTGCAGGCCGGAGAGAACGTCGATGGGCCAGCGTCAGTTTGCCAGGTTGTTGTGCGATTCTGCTCGAGAAACAACTCGTCAATTGGAATCGGTAGTAATCCTGCCTCCTCATCACAATGTGAGCGACTCGAATTCGGGCATTGAGCTGTTTGAGCGCCACGGCCAGATTCCGCAAATTGGCACGTTCTCGACGAATGACGAGATCAAGGTCTTCGGTGGGGCGCTGCGCACCGAAGAACAGTCCAGCCATGCCACCAATGACCAGGTACCGCACATCGCACTGCTCCAGCGTTGCCATGATGAGCGGAGCGTCTAAATTCGGTGCAGATTGAGCCATACCCCCAACGCCCGGGGGAGTGCTCGAAGCGGATCCCGTCAAGTACTAACTATTTGAATGACTTTGAGAGAGTCATTCGGAAAGTAGATATGGAGCGGTACGGCCTTGGGATTCCTACTTCCGAAAGGGTCGGAGCAGCTCAGGATTTTCCGGAAAAGTCCCTGATGGAATGCTGCTTCCAGGCACGCCGAAGGGGACATTGGGGTGGGCAACACCCCAGCCGCAACGCGGCGTTAGTAGGTTGGCCTCGACCCGCATCTCTGCCAGCCAGTCATACACGGCGTCGCGCGAATCAATGCGTCGGCCGTCGGCAAGGATAATGACGTCATCTTCAGTTGGCGGACGGGCATCTTTTACGGCGTCAAGCCACTCAGCAAATGATCGCAATGGCATTTCCCTGGTTTTCATGAACCGCTTACCCGTTGTGACTTCCAACGGTTCCCAGTAGCAACATACCGTTTGGGCCCCAAAGTGGCAATAATCCTGTCACGCGGGGTACAGTTGAAGCCCACTGATGCGCTTCTTCCAGCTCTTAGCTCGGAGGGGCGGTTCTGGTCAGCCGAAATCGTTCTCCAGAGGGCGTAGCGGGCGTGACGAATTCGCCTTTGCGCTGGGTGGTGCGTGTGGTGTAACGTAGAAGTCCTGCCCGAAAGGCAGGAACAACAGATCTGCTTGATTGCCCGCAAGGGAACGTCAAGCGAAAAAAGTCGAGCGCTCCGTTCGGGTTTTTGACCTGAACGGAGCGTCTGCGTGTCGGACTATCCGATACACAGCGAATGAAGAAAGAGGCAAACGTGGCGACCAAAGCGATCGTCGGCGAGAAGGTGGGCATGACCCAGGTCTGGGATGACCAAAATCGCGCTATCCCAGTAACCGTTGTGAAGGTCAGTCCAGCTCGCGTCGTCCAGGTAAAGACGCCGGAGAAGGAGGGCTACTCAGCCCTGCAGGTCACGTGGGGTACTCGTCGTACCTCCACGCTGAGCCAGCCCGAACTCGGCCACTTCGACAAGGCCGGTGTTGCACCCGGTAAGAAGCTCGTGGAACTGCGTCTCGACGACGTTTCTGCCTACACCGTAGGTCAGGAAATCGCCGGCGACGTGTTCGAAAAGGGCGAGATGATCGACGCCACTGCCGTGAGCAAGGGTAAGGGATTCGCAGGTGGCATGAAGCGCCACAACTTCGGTGGTCAGGGTGCCTCACACGGTAACCACAAGCACCACCGTGCCCCTGGTTCCATTGGTGCCTGCTCGACCCCCGGTCGCGTGTTCAAGGGCACCAAGATGGCCGGTCGCCTCGGTGGCGGCCAGGTCACGACCACGAACCTCGAAGTGATCGGCGTTGACGTCGAGCGCAACCTCGTCCTCGTGAAGGGTGCCGTTCCTGGCCCTCGCGGTGGTGTTGTTGTGCTGCGCACGTCAGTGAAGAACCCAATGAAGGCTGGAGGTGCTCGATGAGCGACGTCTTTACCCTCCGCGGTCCAGTGAAGAAGGAACGCGCACCCTACAAGTCCTACACCGCTGCTCGTAAGTCAGTGACCGGTGCCGACCTCGGTACCGTCAACCTCGAGCCATCGATCTTCGGTCTTGAGCCCAACGTCACCGTAATGCACCAGGTCGTGAAGGCGCAGCTCGCCGCCAAGCGCGCTGGTACGCAGTCAACCAAGACCCGTAAGCAGGTCTCCGGTGGTGGCAAGAAGCCTTTCGCACAGAAGGGTACCGGCGGCGCTCGTCAGGGTACGATTCGTGCTCCTCACTACCCAGGTGGTGGTGTTGCACTGGGACCAAAGCCACGTAAGTACGACCAGAAGACCCCGAAGAAGATGATCCGTTTGGCTCTCTACTCGGCCCTGTCGGACCGTGCCTCTGAGTCACACGTTGTGCTGGTCGACAGCTTTGCTGCCTGGACCGCCCCGAAGACCAAGGACGCCATCAGCTCGCTGAACGCGCTTGGCCTCACCGGCAAGATTCTTGTTGTTATCGGTCGCGAGGACGAAGTGGCCTACCACTCGTTCCGCAACCTCGAGAACGTCAAGACCATCGACGCAGGCGAACTGAACGCCTACGACGTCCTCAACTCGGACTGGGTGCTCTTCACGGACGCCACCTTGCCCGTCGCAAAGGAGAACAACTAATGCGCGACGCAATGAGCGTGCTCATCCGTCCAGTCGTCTCGGAGAAGAGCACGACCTTGATGGAGAACCACACCTACGTGTTCGTCGTGGACCCACGGGCCACGAAGATCGACGTTCGCAACGCCGTTGAGCAGGCCTTCAACGTGAAGGTCACCAACGTCAACACTCTCAACCGCAAGGGTAAGTCGACGCGCAACCGTCGCACCGGTGTTGTGGGCTCACGCCCCGACACGAAGCGGGCCATCGTTACCCTCCGCGAGGGTGACTCGATCAACCTCTTTGAGAACTAAGGACTGCCATGGCACTGCGTCACCGCAAACCAACCAGCCCCGGTCGCCGTTTCCAGACCGTGTCGGACTTCGCCGAGATCACCTCGACGACGCCCGAGAAGTCGCTGCTCGAACCAAAGCCCAAGTCCGGTGGTCGTAACAACTACGGCCGCAAGACCTCACGTCACCGTGGTGGTGGACACAAGCAGCAGTACCGCATCATCGACTTCAAGCGCAACAAGGACGGCGTGCCGGCCAAGGTTGCGACCATTGAGTACGACCCGAACCGTACCTGCCGTATTGCCTTGCTGCACTACGCCGACGGTGAGAAGCGCTACATCTTGGCCCCGAACGGCCTCAAGGTGGGCGACGTCGTCCAGTCCGGCCCCAAGGCCGACATCCGTAACGGCAACGCCTTGCCCATGCGCTACATCCCAACCGGTTCCACGGTGCACAACGTCGAGCTTCGCCCTGGCGGCGGTGGCAAGATGGCCCGTAGTGCCGGTATGAGCGTGCAGCTCGTTGCTAAGGACGGCGGCTTCGCCACCTTGCGTCTGCCCTCAACGGAAATGCGCCGTGTGCCAATCGACTGCCGTGCCACCTTGGGTACCGTCGGTAACTCGGAGCACGAGCTCATCAAGATCGGTAAGGCCGGTCGTAACCGCTGGAAGGGCATCCGTCCTCAGACTCGTGGTGTTGCCATGAACCCAGTGGACCACCCACTTGGTGGTGGTGAAGGTAAGACCTCCGGTGGTCGTCACCCCGTGTCGCCATGGGGTCAGCCAGAGGGTCGTACGCGTCTGCCGAAGCCATCGGACGCGCTCATTATTCGTCGTCGCCGCGGACGCGGTTCGCGGAGGTAGGTAGAACATGTCACGTAGTCTCAAAAAGGGCCCCTTCATTGACGCTCACCTTCTGAAGAAGGTTGACGCCATGAACGCCGCGAACGAGCGCAAGGTCATCAAGACCTGGTCGCGCCGCTCCACGATCATTCCCGACATGGTCGGCCACACCTTCGCGGTGCACGACGGTCGCCGTCACGTGCCCGTGTTCGTAAACGAGTCCATGGTGGGACACAAGCTTGGTGAGTTCTCGCCAACGCGTACCTTCAAGTTCCACGCTGGCCAGGAAAAGACGGGACGTCGCTAATGACCGGACCTAAGACCAACGAACGCCCCGGAACCCGCGCATCACTGCAGGGCTTCCACATGTCGGCCTCCAAGGCCCGCGTGGTGCTGAACCTCATTCGCGGTGAAGACGTCAAGACGGCTGCCGACATCCTCTCGGGTACCACCCGTGAGGCCGCCGGTGTCATCTTGAAGGTGCTGAACTCCGCTATCGCTAACGCCGTGAACAACGACGGCCTGGTTGCCGAAGAGCTGTACGTCTCGGCCGCCTACGCCGACGAGGGCATCACGATGAAGCGCTTCACCCCACGTGCCCGTGGTCGTGCCGGTGCCATTCGCAAGCGCTCGTGCCACATCACGATCATCGTGTCACGCATGGACGAGAACCGTTTGGAACTGCTGCGCATTGCTCGCGCCGCTTCGGCCACCGCCAGCCGCGCCCGCCGTGTGGCGAGCTCGCGCCGCAAGGGTGAGCCCGTTCCCGCCGCGCAGTACGAAGTCGCTGACACCAGCGTCGACGTGACTGACGTCACCGCTACCGAGGTCGAAGAGACGACCGTCGAGACGACCGACGAGGTTGTCGCCGACGAGACCGTCACCGAGACCGCAAGTGAAGAAGTAACCGCCGAGGAGCACTCGGACGAGACGACTGAGGAGACCAACTAATGGGTCAGAAGGTAAATCCCTACGGTTTCCGCCTTGGCATTACGACGGACTGGAAGTCACGCTGGTTTAAGGAGCGCGGCTACAAGGACCTCGTAATCGAGGACTGGAAGATCCGCGACTACCTGACCAAGCAGCTCGAGAGCGCTGCCGTCAGCCGTATCGAAATTGAGCGCAACTCGGACCGCATCCGCGTCGACATCCACACTGCCCGTCCCGGCATCGTGATCGGTCGCCGTGGTGCCGAGGCCGAGCGCTTGAAGAAGGACCTCGAGAAGATCACTGGTCAGAAGAACAAGATCTCCCTCAACATCCAGGAAATCAAGCAGCCCGAACTCGACGCTGCACTGATCGCTCAGGGCATCTGCGACCAGCTCATTCGCCGCGTGGCATTCCGCCGTGCGATGAAGCGTGGTATCCAGACCGTCCAGAAGGCCGGCGCACTGGGTGTTCGTATCCAGGCATCGGGCCGTCTCGGTGGCGCTGAAATGTCACGTCGTGAGTCCTACCGTGAGGGTCGCGTGCCACTGCACACCCTGCGCGCCGACATTGACTACGGCTTCCGTGAGGCTCGCACCTCGACCGGCCGTATTGGTGTCAAGGTCTGGATCTACAAGGGCGACATCTTGCCCTACCAGTTGACCAACGACGAGAAGATCGTCCGTGAGGCCGCACTGGCCGCCGGTGACGCTGTGCCCGTCGCCGCCGCACCCGCTGCGCCGAAGGGTGTTGTTCGTGCCGGTGGTGGACGCCGCCGCGTCGACGCCGAGACCGCAGTCGTTGAAGAAGTCGTTCTCGAGGCAACCACCGACGTCGCACCAGCTGACCTGCTGGCCGTGACCGACGAGGTCGAGCGTCAGATCAGTGTCGAAGAGGACATTGAGCGTCGCACCGCCCAGGAGCACAACGACACCCCCCACTTCCGAAAGGACGCTGAGTAATCATGTTGATGCCCCGCAAGGTTAAGCACCGCAAGCAGCAGCGCGGTCGCATGACGGGTATGGCCAAGGGTGGCGTAGACGTCACGTTCGGCGACTTCGGTATCCAGGCTCTCGAAGCCGGTTGGATCACCGCCCGTCAGATTGAGGCTGCCCGTATTGCGATGACCCGTCACGTGAAGCGTGGTGGAAAGGTCTGGATCCGCGTGTTCCCAGACAAGCCCGTCACCGCGAAGCCGGCCGAAACCCGCATGGGTTCAGGTAAGGGTAACCCTGAGTTCTGGGTTGCCGTTGTCAAGCCTGGCCGCATTATGTTCGAACTCGGTGGTGTGGATGAGGCCCTGGCACGTGCTGCCATGGAGCGCGCTATCCAGAAGCTTCCGATTAAGGCCAAGTTCGTGATCCGTCCTGGAACTCACGGCGCACCGGAGGTAACCATCTAATGGCGAAGACAAAAGAACGCGTTGCGGAGCTCCGTCTCCTCAGCGACACCGAGTTGCTGGAACGTTTGGGTGAGGCTCGTCGTGAGCTCTTCAACCTGCGCTTCCAACTCGCAACTGGTCAGCTCGACAGCTCATCACGTCTGGGAGAAGTTCGCCGCGACATCGCTCGCTTGGCAACGTTCCTGCGTGAGCGTGAAATTGCAGCCGCTGAGGCTGCCGGGAAGGGTGTGGCGTCATGAGTGATGTGACGAACAACGAAGAAGTCGTAGAGACTCCAGTAGCCGAAGAGGTCGTCGAGGTCGTTGAGACCGTCGAGGCCGAGGCTCCTGCAGTTGAAGAGGCTGTTGCGGAAGAGGTCGTCGAGGCCGAGGCCCCTGTAGCGGAAGAGGTAGTGGAGGAAGTGGTCGTTGAGGCCGCTCCCGCTCCTGCCCCCAAGGCGAAGGTGCCCGCCACCTTCGTGATCAAGGTACCCACCAAGACCGCCAAGGTCGAGGCTGCAGTCGTCGAGTCGGACGGCACTCGTGCCAACGCTCGCAAGGTACGCGAAGGCATCGTGCTCTCGAACAAGATGGACCAGACTCTGGTCGTCGTCTTGACCGAGCGCGTCTCGCACCCCAAGTACGGCAAGACCGTACAGCGTTCGAAGAAGCTCTACGTCCACGACGAGAAGAACGACGCCAAGATTGGTGACCGCGTTCGTGTCGTAGAGACTCGTCCCCTGTCCAAGCTCAAGCGCTGGCGCCTGACCGAAATTGTGGAGCGTGCTCGATGATTCAGCAAGAGTCCCGTCTCCGGGTAGCCGACAACAGCGGTGCAAAGGAAATCCTCTGCATTCGCGTGCTCGGTGGTACCCGCCGTCGCTACGCCTCCATCGGCGACGTCATCATCGCCACCGTGAAGGACGCCATTCCTGGCGCCGCGGTGAAGAAGGGTGACGTTGTTCGTTGCGTGGTCGTTCGCGTCTCGAAGGAAAAGCGTCGTCCCGACGGTTCCTACATCAAGTTCGATGACAACGCTGCGGTGTTGATCAACGACCAGCTCCAGCCTCGTGGTACCCGAATCTTCGGACCAGTCGGCCGTGAGCTGCGCGACAAGAAGTTCATGCGCATTATTTCCCTGGCGCCGGAGGTGCTGTAATGAAGATTCGTAAGGGTGACGACGTGATCGTTCTCGCGGGCAAGTTCCGCGGCGAGCGTGCCCACGTTGAAGAAGCATTGCCCGCGAAGAACAAGGTTGTCCTCGACGGCCTCAACATCGCGAAGCGTCACACCAAGCAGACCAGCCAGACCATGCAGGCCGGCATCATCGACAAGTTGATGCCCCTGCACGTCTCGAACGTCGCGCTCTGGTGTGGTGCGCACAAGGGACCAGCCAAGGCTGGTTTCAAGGTCACCGACGGCGCGAAGGTTCGCGTCTGCCGCAAGTGTGGAGAGGCACTATGACGACTACTACACGTCCTCGTCTCAAGGTTCTGTACGACACCGAAATTCGTGCAGCCCTGAAGGAAGAACTCGGACTCGAGAACATCATGCAGGTGCCACGCCTGGAGAAGATCGTTCTGAACTCAGGTGTTGGCCGCGCCACGCAGCAGGCTTCCCTGCTCGAAGGTGCCCAGCGCGACCTTGAGCTCATTACCGGTCAGAAGCCAATCGTGACCCGTGCCCGCAAGTCCATCTCGAGCTTCAAGTTGCGCGAAGAGCAGCCCATTGGTACCAAGGTCACCCTCCGCGGCGACCGTGCCTGGGAGTTCTTTGACCGTCTGGTGAGCGTTGCCATTCCCCGTATCCGTGACTTCCGTGGCCTGTCGCCCAAGTCATTCGACGGCCGCGGCAACTACACCTTCGGTGTCAACGACCAGCTGATCTTCCCGGAGATTGACTACGACAAGATTGACGCACCTCGCGGTTTCGACATCACGATCGTGACCACGGCAGTTACCGACGAACAGGGTCGCGCATTCTTGCGTGCCTACAAGTTCCCCTTCAAGCAGGAGAATCGATAGTCCATGGCGAAGAAATCGCTTCGTATCAAGCAGCAGCAGACGCCAAAGTTCTCGACGCGGGCCTACACCCGTTGCGAGCGCTGTGGTCGCCCACGCTCTGTGTACCGCAAGTTCGGCCTCTGCCGTATTTGCCTTCGTCAAATGGTTCACGCCGGTGAAGTTCCTGGCGTCACCAAGGCCAGCTGGTAAGGAGATCAGAACATGACAATGACTGACCCAATTGCCGACATGCTCACGCGCATTCGTAACGCGAATGCCGCCATGTTTGACACCGTCAAGATGCCCAGCTCCAAGCTGAAGGTAAACCTGGCCAAGGTGCTCGAGCGCGAAGGTTTCATCGCCGGCTTCACCGTTTCGACGGTTGAGGGCAAGGCGGGCGAGACCCTCGAGATCACGCTCAAGTACTCCGAGGACCGCAAGAAGACCATCGTGGGCATCAAGCGTGTCTCGAAGCCCGGTCTGCGTATTTACAAGAAGTCTGACCAGATGCCCAAGGTGCTGGGCGGCGTCGGTGTGGCCGTGGTCTCCACGAGCCGTGGCCTGATGACCGACCGTGAAGCCCGTAAGGCCAAGCTGGGCGGCGAGGTGCTTTGTTATGTCTGGTAACAAGCCTGTTTTCATGGAGGTGTGCTGATGTCACGCATCGGTCGTAATCCCATCACTGTTCCTGCTGGTGTCACTATTGATGCCTCGAACGGCCTCGTGGTGGTCAAGGGTCCAAACGCGACCATGACCCGCACGTTGCCCGAGGGCATTTTCTTGACCCAGGAAGGTGACCAGCTCACCGTCGGTCGCGTCAGCGACGAGACGAAGCACAAGTCACTCCACGGCCTGACGCGCACCCTGGTGTCGAACATGGTCGTCGGCGTGACCACCGGTTGGACCAAGGAGCTCGAGATCATTGGTGTCGGTTACCGCGCCGCGACCTCGAACCCCGCCGTTCTTGACCTGGCGCTCGGTTTCTCGCACCCCGTGAAGTACAACGCTCCTGAGGGCGTGACCTTCGAGGTGCCCGCACCGACCCGCGTCATCATCAAGGGACCGGACAAGGAAGTCGTCGGTCAGGTGGCCGCGTCAATCCGTAAGATTCGTAAGCCTGAGCCCTACAAGGGTAAGGGTGTGCGCTACCTGGGTGAAAAGGTGCTGCGCAAGGCTGGAAAGGCTGCAAAATAATGGCTCGTTCAACATACGAACTTCGTCAGCGTCGTCACGCTCGGATCCGTCGCAAGCTCTCGGGCACCGCGGCTCGTCCACGTGTGGCCGTCAGCCGTACGAACAAGCACATCTCGGCACAGATCATCGACGACGTCGCTGGCGTGACCTTGGCTGCCGCTTCCTCCGTGGAAGCAGCCTTCAAGGACGTTAACGGCGGCAACATTGACGGTGCCAAGGCCATCGCTGCTGCGTTGTCGCAGCGTGCGAAGGCCGCCAACATCACCACCGTGGTCTTCGACCGCGGCGGCTTTGACTACCACGGTCGTGTGGCTGCATTCGCAGAGCAGCTCCGTGCCGACGGATTGGAGTTCTAATGAGCGACCTCGAACAGTTTGAAGAGCGCACCATCAAGGTGAACCGCGTGTCCAAGGTGGTAAAGGGTGGACGTCGTTTCTCCTTCACCGCCCTTATGGTCATCGGTGACGGCAACGGCAAAGTTGGCCTGGGCTACGGCAAGGCCAAGGAAGCCGGTCTGGCCGTGCAGAAGGGCATCGAAGAAGCTCGCAAGAACCTCTTCGACGTGCCACTCGCCGGTACGACGATCGTCTACCCCGTGCTCGGTGAAGCCGGCGCCGGCCGTGTGCTGATGAAGCCCGCTGCTCCCGGTACCGGTGTGATCGCCGGTGGTGCCGCCCGTGCCATCCTCGAAATGGCCGGTGTGAAGGACATCATTGCGAAGTCGCTGGGTTCCTCCAACGGCATCAACGTGGCCCACGCCACCATCGAGGGCCTCAAGCAGCTGCGTCGTCCAGAAGAGATTGCCGCCCAGCGCGACAAGCCCGCCGACCACGTCATTCCTTCGGGCACCTTGCGTGCCTACCGTGAGCGTCAGCGCGAAGCTGACCTCTTTAAGACGGAGGCCTAATCATGGCGCAGCTCAAAGTAACCCAGATTCGTTCGTCAATCGCCACCAAGCCTAAGCACCGCGGTTCGCTGCGCGCGCTCGGCCTGCGCGGCATTGGCCAGTCCAACGTGTTGCCCGACCGTCCCGAGATTCGTGGGATGATTGCTCGAGTGCCGCACCTGATCAAAGTAGAAGAGGTCAACTAATGAAGTTGCACGATCTCCACTCACCTGAAGGCACGACGCACCGCAAGCGCATTCTCGGTCGCGGTATCGGTGGTAAGGGTGGTAAGACTGCTGGCCGTGGTACCAAGGGTCAGAAGGCTCGCCGCCAGATTCCTGCCGGTTTCGAAGGTGGACAGCTGCCGCTGCTCCAGCGCATCCCGAAGCTCAAGGGTTTCACGAACCCCTTCCGCGTCGAGTACACGCCCGTCAACCTGGACGCCATTGCGGCGCTGGGCGTGACCGAAGTAAACCCCGAGGTCTTGATCGCCAACGGTCTGCTGCGCAAGAAGGACTTCATCAAGGTCCTCGGTCGCGGTGAACTCAAGACGGCTATCAACGTGTCGGCCCACGGATTCTCAGCGTCGGCCAAGGCCGCCATTGAGGCCGCTGGTGGCACCACGACCGTGCTCGACTTGCCCTTCAAGGTGCGTCCAGCCGCCGCCGGTAACCAGCACCAGAACCGCTAAGGAGCCCCGATGCTTCGCCGTCTCTCGAACATCTTCCGTGTGCCGGACCTTCGCAACAAGGTCCTCTTCACGATCTTCGTCATCTGCTTGTACCAGTTGGGTGCCAACGTACCGATCCCCGGTGTGTCGTGGTCCCAGGTGGCGCTGCTGCAGGCGAAGTCGAGTTCGAGCGGTGTGCTCGGGTTCTTGAACCTGTTCTCGGGCGGCGCACTGACGCGCTTGGCCGTCTTCGGTCTTGGTGTCATGCCCTACATCACGTCGTCCATCGTGATCCAGCTCTTGACCACCGTCATCCCCAAGCTCGCCCAGTGGCGCGACCAGGGTGCCGAGGGTCAAAAGCACATCACCCAGGCGACGCGCTACCTCACCATTGGCTTGGCTCTGCTGCAGTCAACGGGTCTGGTCTACGCCTTCCACGGTCACGACCAGGCACTGCTGGGCTTCAACATTGACCTGATCCCGAAGTTCAGCTTCTGGATTGGTCTGTTCATGGTCCTCATCATGACGGCCGGTACGGGCTTTGTGATGTGGCTCGCTGAGCTCATTACCCAGCGCGGTATTGGCCAGGGCATGAGTCTGTTGATCTTCTCGAACGTCGTCGCCAAGCTGCCCTCGGGTGGCCGTGCGGTGTGGGAAGAAGGCGGCGCGGGCAAGTTCATCGTCATCCTCGCGGTGTCGTTGGCTCTGCTCGTCTTGATTGTCTTCATGGACCAGGGACAGCGTCGCATCCCCGTCTCCTTCGCCCGTCGTGTGGTGGGCCGCAAGGAAGTGGGCGGCAACTCGACCTACATTCCACTGAAGGTGAACCAGTCGGGTGTTATCCCGATCATCTTCGCCTCGTCGGTGCTCTACATCCCCGTCTTGTTGTCGAACATTGTGCCCTGGGCCTGGTTCGTGAAGTGGGTCAATGGTTCGTTGTACCCAACGAGCTTCACCTACATCACCGCGGACTTCTTGCTGATCTTCGCCTTCACCTTCTTCTACGTCTACATCGCCTTCGAGCCGCACCAGCAGGCCGAGCAGTTGCGTCAGCAGGGTGGCTTCGTCCCCGGTATCCGTCCCGGTGCCCCGACTGAGGCCTACTTCGCCAAGATGCTCTCTCGCCTCACCGTGACCGGTGCGTCCTTCCTGGCCGCCGTCGCCGTGGTGCCCTCGGTCTTCATGGCCATCTGGCACATCACCAGCTTCCCCTACTACGGAACGACGCTGTTGATCGCGACCGGTGTGGCGTTGCAGACGATGCAGCAGATTGACTCACAGCTCATGATGCGCAACTACGAAGGCTTCTTGAAGAAGTAGTCATGTCGGGTCGCGTCATCATCGTCGTCCTCGGCAAGCAGGGCGCCGGCAAGGGGACCCAGTGCAAGCGGTTGGCTGACTCGCTCGGTATTCCGCACGTCTCCACGGGTGACATCCTGCGCGCCGCCGTTCGCGACAAGACCCCGCTTGGTCTCGAAGTCGAAGGCATCCTCGCCGCCGGACAACTCGTCAACGACGAACTCGTGGGTCGCCTGGTCTCGGAACGCTTCGCTGAAGCCGACGCCCAGGGTGGCGCACTCCTCGACGGCTATCCCCGCAACGCGGCCCAGGCCGCCATGCTCGCAGAGATTCTCGGCGACGACGGCATCAAGTTGGTCTTGAGCCTCGACGTCGCCAACGAACTCGTCGCCGAGCGCCTCAGCGCGCGCCGCGTGTGCCAAGAGTGTGGCGCGATCTACCGCGACACCGACATCGAAGCCATCTCGGGTACCTGTGAGAAGTGTGGGGGAGACGTGGTCCAGCGCGACGACGACCAGCCTGCCGCAATTCTGGCGCGCCTCGCCACCTACGAACGCGACACCGCGCCGCTGCTCGACTTCTACGCCGCGCGTGGTCTGCTGGTGCACGTCGACGGCGCTCAGCTGGCTGACGAGGTCACCGCCGACATCATGGACGTCGTGAGCGGAAAGAACTTCTAGTGCGTCGCAACGCGGACGAACTCAACAAGATGCGTAAGGCCGGCAAGGTCGTGGCCGAAATGCACGAGGTTACGCGCGCCGCGCTGCGCCCCGGCATCACCACCATGGACTTGAACAACGTGGCCGCCGAGGTCATCGCCAAGCGAGGCGCCCGTTCGAACTTTCTGAACTACCACGGCTTCCCGGCCGTGATCTGCACCAGCCCCAACAACATGATCGTCCACGGCATTCCCGGTGACTACGTGTTGGAAGAGGGCGACATCATCAGTGTCGACTGTGGCGCCATCATTGAGGGCTACCACGGAGACGCCGCCTACACCGCCGGCGTGGGCGAGATATCGGCCACCGCAAAGCGCCTCATTGAAGTGACGGAGCGGTCGATGTACGCCGGTATCGACCAGCTGACGATCGGCAACCGCCTCCACGAGGTCGGCCGGGCCGTGCAGCAGGTCGCCGAAGCCGCGGGCTTCTCCGTCGTGCGCGAGTACGTTGGCCACGCCATCGGTACCGCGATGCACGAGCAGCCCCAGGTGCCCAACTACTGGCCCGGTTCACCCGGTCCGGTCTTGAAAGAGGGCATGGTCTTTTGCGTCGAGCCGATGATCAACGTCGGCACCTACGACACCTACGTTCTCGACGACGGCTGGGGTGTCATGACCCAGGACGGCAAGCTCTCGGCCCACTTTGAGCACACCATCGCGGTGACCGACAACGGTCCCGAGATCTTCACCGTCGCCTAAGCGACGTTCTTGTCCCGACGCGCCCCTTCACCTTTTCGGGATGATCTGTTCACCTGTAATACCTGACTAGTTCACTTATTATTCACACAAACGATTATGTAACTAGTTACATCAAGTTTCGTGATGAGGGGTATCCCGCTAGAAGCCTTATTTTTCAAGGGTTTTGCCATTTTGACCCGTATAATGGTTCTAGCGACATCGGTACTTTTACTGTTTCCCCCCTTCAGTAAAAGTACCGATGTCCAAAAAACTTCCCGGCCCGCCGGTGTCGGAAGTTTCCCCCGCGACCGGCGAGAGGAAACCAATGTCTGATCTGTTCAGCGAAAACGAAGAAGTTACCCTCGAAGCCTTTGACTTCGAACTGCTCAACGCCACCGAGAGCTCCACGCCCGGTGCGACCCCACTGATCTCCACTTGGGCCCGTGGTGCCCGTCGTGCAGCGGCCCAGCACCGCGTCGCCGGCGAGTTCCCCGTCACCCCCGCCTTCCGCCCACGTAGCGGCGCTGGCTACCCCGACTTCCAGTAGTTCATCGCTCGCGGCAGCGAGCTCGTGCGTACGACCCACGCCCGGTGACACTCGTCGCCTCGCGTGGGTCGTTCGTCGTTTGGTACCATTGAGGTCCCTCTATCGAGGGGGAGTGGCGGTGCCAAAATCATCGCTTTTGCATTGGCTGGAAATTTCGGTAGAATAGTCAGCCGACCTCTTATGAGGTCATCCGTGACGGAACTTGTTGTTGCGTCACGTAGCAGTACATACCAAGGAGAACGAACCTGAGTAAGCCAAAGGAAGACGCGTTTACCGTTGAGGGAACCGTCGTAGAGCCTCTACCCAATGCCATGTTCCGTGTGGAACTCGAGAACGGTTACACCGTGCTCGCCCACAGCTCCGGCAAAATGCGCATGCACCGCATCCGTATTCTGCCCGGTGACAAGGTCCAAGTAGAGATCACGCCTTACGACATGACTCGCGGCCGCATCACCTACCGCTACAAATAACTCAGTTCGTAAAGAGATCGAGAAAGAAACGACATGAAGGTTCGCGCCAGCGTTAAGACCATGTGTGAGAAGTGCAAAGTCATTCGCCGGGCCGGTCACGTCCGTGTGATCTGTGAGAACCCGCGTCACAAGCAGCGCCAGGGCTAGGAGAGGAAGAACATGGCCCGTATTTCCGGAGTAGACATTCCACGCGAGAAGCGTACGGTGATTTCACTCACCTACATTTTCGGTGTTGGACCAACCACCGCGAAGAAGATTTGCGCCGACACTGGTGTCGACGAGTCGACCCGCGTGAAGGACTTGACGGAGGCCGAAGTCAACAAGCTTCGTGCCTACATCGACCAGAACATCACCGTTGAGGGTGACCTGCGTCGAGACGTCGCCCAGGACATCAAGCGCAAGATGGAGATCAACTGCCTGCAGGGCATCCGTCACCGCAAGGGTCTGCCTGTCCGTGGACAGCGCACCCGTACCAACGCTCGCACCCGTAAGGGTCCGAAGCGCACTGTCGCCGGTAAGAAGAAGGTAACGAAGTAATGGCTAAGCCCACCGCTGCTCGTAAGACGCGCAAGAAGGAACGTAAGAACGTTGCCTTCGGCGTTGCTCACATCAAGAGCTCGTTCAACAACACCATCGTGTCAATCACCGACCCTGAGGGCAACGTGCTCTCGTGGGCATCATCCGGCCAGGTCGGCTTCAAGGGTTCACGTAAGTCAACCCCCTACGCCGCCCAGCTCGCCGCTGAGAAGTGTGCCCGTGCGGCAATTGAACACGGCGTCAAGAAGGTAGACGTACTCGTGCGTGGCCCCGGATCAGGTCGTGAGACCGCGATCCGCTCGATTGCCGGTGCCGGCATCGAAGTGGTCGCCATCAAGGACGTCACCCCACTCCCACACAATGGCTGCCGCCCCAAGAAGCGGAAGCGCGGTTAAGGAATATCATGGCTCGTTACACAGGACCCGTTTGCCGACTTTGCCGTCGTGAGCGCACCAAGCTCTACCTCAAGGGTGAGCGTTGCCACACGATGAAGTGCCCCGTTGCAGAAAACTCCGACCGCCAGAAGCGCGCGTTCCCACCAGGCCAGCACGGCTCGGCACGTCAGCGTCAGGGCAGTGAGTACCTCGGCCAGCTTCGTGAGAAGCAGAAGGCTCGTCGTATCTACGGTCTGCTGGAGAACCAGTTCCGCAACCTCTACGAAGAGGCCAGCCGTCGTCCCGGCATGACCGGTACGAACTTGCTGCAGTTCCTCGAACTGCGCCTCGACAACGTCGCCTACCGCGCCGGTTGGGGTGCCTCGCGTTCGCAGGCCCGTCAGTTCGTGCGCCACGGCCACGTGACCGTCAACGGCAAGCGCGTGACGATTCCTTCGTACCGCGTTCGCCCCGGCGAAGTCGTCGCACTGAAGAACGCCACCCGCGAGAACTTCAACGTTGTTCGCAACCGTGACGTCCTCGGCCGCGCCGTTCCCGGCTGGCTCGAGGCCGGCGACAACGGCTTCAGCGTGACCGTTCGCGTTGTTCCCGTCCGTGAGCAGATCGACGAGTCGATCAAGGAACAGCTCATCGTCGAGCTGTACTCGAAGTAGTCGTCCCCCACTTTTAAATCGTAAGGAGTCCCCATGTTGCTGATTCAACGCCCCGTCATCGAGCCAATTGGTGAAGAGACCGCACACCGCCAGTCGTTCCGTATTGGACCGCTCGACCCCGGCTTCGGCCACACGTTGGGTAACTCCCTGCGTCGCACCCTGCTGTCGTCGATTCCCGGCGCTGCCGCGACCCGCGTGAAGTTCGATGGTGCCACGTTGCACGAGTTCGACGTCATCGACGGTGTGAAGGAAGACGTCCAGGACATCTGCCTCAACCTGAAGGACCTCCTGGTTACCTTGCACTCCGACGAGCCCGTTGTGCTTCGTCTCGAGAAGAGCGGCGAAGGCCCCGTCTTCGCGAGCGACCTCTCAACGACGGCCGACGTCGAGATCTTGAACCCCGACCTGCAGCTGGCCTACTTGACCTCGGCATCCTCGAAGCTGGCCTTCGAGCTGACCGTCGAGCAGGGCAAGGGCTACGTGGGCGCTGAGTACAACAAGGGCACCGGCACCATTGGTGTCATCCCACTGGACGCCATCTTCACCCCCGTGCGCCGCGTGAGCCTCGTGGTGGAGCCCAAGCGCTCCGAGCAGTCACGTGAGCAGGACGTGTTGATTCTCGACATCGAGACCGACGGTTCGATCAGCCCCCGTGACGCGCTGGCCAGTGCCGGCAAGACGATGGGCGAGCTCATCTCGATCATCGCCGACTTGAACAACGAAGCACCAGCCCCCAAGCTCGGTGACGTTGGCCAGGCCGAGGCCGAGGCTTCGGAGTTGAACAACGCCCGCATCGAGGACCTCGGTCTGACCGAGCGTTCACGCAACTGCCTCAAGCGTGCCGGTATCAACACCATCGCCCAGTTGGTGAACGCCACTGAGCGCGACCTGATCTCCATCACCAACTTCGGTAACACGTCGTTGAAGGATGTCATCGACCGTCTCGAAGAGCGCGGTCTTTCCCTGCGAGCAGAGGACTAAGTCATGCTAGGAACTCCAAAGAAGGGCAAGCGCTTCGGTGGAAGCGCTGCACACCAGAAGGCCATGATGGCCAACCTCGTGGCATCGTTGATCGCCGCCGAGGGCATCGTGACGACCGAGGCCAAGGCCAAGGCGCTGCGTCCCATCGTCGAGAAGGTCATCACCGCCGCGAAGAACTCGCCCGAGGGATCGGTGCACGCTCAGCGTCGCGTCGTCGCCTTCATCCGCGACAAGGACATGGCGCACAAGTTGTTCACCGAAGTGGCGCCTCGCTACGCCGAGCGTCCCGGTGGCTACACCCGCATCCTGAAGCTCGGGCCGCGTCAGGGCGACAACGCCCCTATGGCGCGCATTGAGCTCGTCTGAGTCACCCCAGGGCGCCACGCAACGGTGGCGCTTGGACCTCGCCTATGACGGCGCGGGACTCTACGGCTTTGCCCTCCAGGCGGATCGAACGACCGTTACCGGACTGCTGCGTGACACGTTGCAGCACACCCTCCGGCTCGACGAACCACCACTCATTATCGGGGCGGGTCGCACCGACACGGGGGTGCACGCCTTTGGGCAGGTCATCCACGTTGATCTGCCCGACCCCCTCTTTCGTGACGAGCGCGCCCCCGACGAGCAACGCATCGCCCGCGCGCTGAACCTGCAACTGCGCGGTCGTATTCGCATCGTGAAGGCGCAGAAGGTCTCCAACGAGTTCCACGCCCGCTTCTCGGCCCAGTGGCGTGAGTACCGCTACCTGGTACTAGAGACGACGCCACCGGCGCTGGCCCTGCACGACTCCTTTAGCTGGACCGTGCCCGGACCACTCGACGTGGCCGCCATGAATCGAGCCGCCGCCGACATTATTGGCACCCACGACTTCCGCGCGTTTTGTCGTCGACCCGTCGACAAGACGCCCGACGAGCCACTGCGTCGCCACGTCATTTCCGCGCAGTGGGAGCGCCTCGCCGACACCTGGCAGATGAGCCCCGAGCGTGCGCCCGTGGTCCGATTCACGATTCGGGCCACCAGTTTCTGCCACAACATGGTCCGGTCGCTCACCTCGACCCTGGTCGCCATTGGGCAGGGCAAGCTCCCCGAAAACGAAGTATCGACTAGGCTTTTGTCTCACCAACGTCTCCACCTGCCCGCCCCCGCACCCGCTGGGGGGCTCAGTCTGGTTCGGGTGGGATATGAAGAATTTGCCGGAGGACCCTCCGGCTTTGTAGAATAAAAAGTCCCCTGTCTCGACACGGGCACTGCATGAGATCGCTGAAGGAAGAAACGTGCGTACGTACTCACCAAAAGAAAAAGAAATCACTCGCCAGTGGCACGTGATTGACGCCGAGGGCCTCGTCATGGGCCGTGTCTCGACCGTGGCGGCATCACTGCTGCGCGGCAAGCACAAGCCGACCTTCGCCTCACACATGGACACCGGTGACTACGTCATCATCATCAACGCCGCCAAGGTCGTGGTGACGTCCAACAAGCTCGCTCAGAACTTCCGCTACCGCCACTCGGGCTACCCCGGTGGTATCCGCGCGACGTCGTGGCAGTCACTGCACGACAACGACCCAGCCAAGCTGGTCTTTGACTCAATCAAGGGCATGATCCCGAAGAACCGTTTGGGCCGCGCCCAGATGGGCAAGCTCTTCGTGTACGCCGGAGCTGAGCACCCCCACCAGGCCCAGCAGCCTGCCGCATTCGACACCTCGGCCATCCGCCGCGGCTAAGGAGAACTTTCGTGACTACGCCACTTACTCAGACCACTGGTCGCCGCAAGGAAGCTATTGCGCGCGTCATGCTGCGTCCCGGCACCGGTGTCATCACCGTCAACGGCCGCGCCTTTGAGAACTACTTCACCTCAGCCACGCACCGCATGATGGTCGTCGAGCCACTGCGCTTGACCGAGCTGGCCGAAACCTACGACGTCGTTGCGACGATGGAGGGTGGCGGTTCCGCTGGCCAGGCCGGCGCACTGCGTTTGGGCATCGCCCGCTCGCTGCTCGAGCTCAACGAAGAACTTCGTCCGACGCTGAAGAAGGCCGGCTTGCTTACGCGTGACTCGCGTAAGAAGGAGACCAAGAAGTACGGTCTCAAGAAGGCCCGTAAGGCGCCACAGTACTCGAAGCGTTAATGGCCATGGCCGTGCAATTTGGCACGGACGGCATTCGCGGTACCGCCTACGAGATCATCACGGTCGACCTCGCCTATCGGCTGGGTCGTGCCGTGGGGCAGGTCTTTGCCGCCGACGTGTTCGTGGGCTACGACACCCGAGAGAGTTCACCCGTCCTCGCGGCCGCCGTTTTGGCGGGCCTGCGTGACGCGGGCGCTTCGGGGCACAACCTCGGTATCTTCACGACGCCCGGCGTTGCCGTTATCGCACAGCGCCGCGGTGGCGTCGGCATTGTCGTCTCGGCCTCGCACAACCCTTACTACGACAATGGCCTCAAGGTGCTCGGTCTTGGTGGGGCCAAGCTTGACCTCGCTACCGAAGAAGCGGTTACGGCCGCACTAAACGCCGCCGCGCCCGCACCGGCTGACCACTTTGCGCCCGTCGAGATCGACGCAGCAGCCGAACACGAATACGCCGAACACTTGCGCGCCCTCGTGCCCGGAGACCTCGCGAACCTGCACATCGTGCTCGACTGCGCCAACGGTGCGGCCTCGCACGTGGCGCACGAACTCTTTGCGATGACCGGCGCCCGCATTACGACCCTGCACGACGCGCCCGATGGACACAACATCAACGAGGGCTGCGGCTCCACGCACCCCGACGCGTTGGTGGCGGCCGTTCGTGAACTCGGGGCCGATTTGGGTCTGGCCTTTGACGGTGACGCCGACCGCCTGATTGCGGTGGACGCCACCGGCACGATTCGCGACGGAGACGACCTGATGGTGCTCTTCGCCCTCGACGCGGCCGAGGTGCGCGAGCGTGGCCTCGTAGTGACCTCGATGAGCAACCTCGGCCTGCACCGCGCCATGGCCGCCGCCGGGGTGGCGGTGCGCGAAACCGACGTGGGTGACCGCAACGTGTTGATCGCCTTAGAGGAGCTCAACTGGCCCTTCGGCGGTGAGCAGAGCGGCCACCTGATTTTCCGCGACCTCAGCCCGACCGGTGACGGTCTCTTGACGGGACTGCGCGTGTGTGAACTCGTGGCTCGCCGTGGCCCCCTGGCCGAACTCTGCGACGCCGCTTGGCAGCGCGTGCCCCAGGCCCTCATCAACGTGGCTCGCGACGCCTACGACGACGCTGCGGTGCGTACCGTGTTCGAGGAGCTGCGCCTGCGCCACGGCGTCGCCAGTGACGACGTGCGCCTGCTTATTCGCCCCTCCGGCACCGAACCGCTGGTGCGCGTGATGATTGAAGCACTCAGCGCGGCCTTCGTGGACGACTTTGTCGTCGCGGTCAACGCCCACTTCGCGACCGCCTCGTCACCAACGCCCCAAGAAAAATAGGGGTGCGAGTAGACTTCCACGTATGTGCGGCATCATTGGGGTCGTTGGATCCACTGACACGCTGGGCACCCTCTTAGAGGGTCTCGAGCGCCTCGAGTATCGGGGCTACGACTCGGCCGGTGTGGCGCTGGTGCGCCCCGGCCACACGTGGCGGGCCCGTGCCGCTTCGGGCACCGAATCGGTGGCCGCCTTGCGCACCGAGTGCGAGAGTGCCCCCGCGAACTACCCCTCCGGCATTGGTCACACCCGCTGGGCCACCCACGGTGCGCCCGAGGCGATTAACGCCCACCCGCACCTGGACTGCTCGGGCAACATCGCCATCATTCACAACGGCATCATCGAGAACCACGTCGCCCTACGCGACGAGTTACGCGAGCGCGGCCACGTCTTTACCTCCGTCACCGACTCCGAAGTGGTCGCCCACCTTATTGAAGAGCAGCGCGCGGCCGGTGATGAGCTCGTCGAGGCCGTTCGCCGCACGTTGCTGCGGGTGCGTGGTGCCTTCGCCTTGGCCGTGATGGACGCCTCCGAGCCCGACGTCATCGTCGCCGCACGCCGCATCTCCCCGCTGGTGGTGGGCACCGCTGATGGCATGACCTACCTGGCTTCGGACGTGCCGGCAATTCTGGACAAGGCCAGCGCCTTCTACGGCGTCAACGACGACGAGATTGTCCGCCTGACGCCCGCTGGCTTTCAGGCCATCGACCTCGAAGGTGCGCCGGTGCGCCTGCGGCAACTGCACATCTCCTGGGACCTCGAAACGGCCCAGAAGGATGGCTACGACGACTTCATGTCCAAGGAGATCGCCGAACAGCCCCAGGCCATTCGCAATACCTTGCTCGACCGCCGTCGTGAGGACGGCACCCTGGTCTTTGACGAACTACGCATGAGCGACGACGAGCTGCGCGAGATTCGCCGCGTGGTGCTGGTCGCCTGCGGCACGTCGCACCACGCCGCGCAGGTCGCCAAGTACGCCATTGAGCGTTGGGCGCGGCTCAGCGTGGAAGTCGACATCGCTTCGGAGTATCGCTACCGCGACCCCATCGTGGAGATCGGAACTCTCGTCATTGGCGTCTCCCAGAGTGGTGAGACCATCGACACCATTCAGGCCACCCGCGAAGCCCAACGTCGGGGTGCGCGCGTTATCGCCATCTCCAATGTGGTCGACGCCTCCTTGGCCCGCGAGGCTGACGCCGTCCTCTACACCCGCGCCGGACTAGAAGTTTCGGTGGCCTCAACCAAGGCCTTCGTCGCCCAGGTCGCGGCACTGGAGCTGTTGGCACTGCGCCTGGCGCAGGTCCGTGGCACGTTGAGCGCTCCAGAGATCGACGAGATGTTCACCAAGTTGACCCAGGTCCACGACGCCATTGCCACCACGCTCGAGCGCGAAGCCGACGTCAAGGCGGTGGCCGCCGACCTCCTGGCGACGCGCGACTACTTCTACTTGGGTCGCCACGTGGGATTCCCGACGGCGCTCGAGGGTGCCTTAAAGCTCAAGGAGCTCACCTACCTGCACGCCGAAGGGTACGCCGCCGGTGAACTCAAGCACGGCCCGCTCGCGCTCATTGAGCCCGGTGTGGTGGTCGTGGCCGTCTGCACCGACCCCGACATGCACGAAAAGATTCTGTCGAACCTGGCCGAAGTGAAGGCCCGTGGCGCCAGTGTCGTGGCGGTGGCTCGCGATGACGACACGGTGATTGACGCCGTGGCCGACTACGTCCTGCGGGTGCCGGCCGTTGACGCCATGCTGTCGCCCATGGTCGACATCGTCCCGCTGCAGCTGTTCGCGTATCACACGGCCGTGGGACTGGGCCGCAACGTTGACCGCCCTCGCAACCTGGCCAAGACGGTCACGGTCGAATAATGCGCACCGTCGCGGTCGGTGTTGACGTGGTCGACGTGCCGCGCTTTCGGGCACTGTTAGCGCGTCGCCCCCAACTCGAAGCCCGCCTCTTCACCGACCAGGAGCGTCGTGACGCCCGCGGTCAGGCCGAACGGCTGGCCGCTCGCTTCGCCGTGAAGGAAGCAGTTCTTAAGTCACTGCACGCTGGCGTTGGTGCGGCCAAGTGGCACGACATCGAATTGGTTCGTGCCGCCTCGGGGGTCCCGTCGGTGCGCCTCAGCGGCCGTGCCGCCGAACTGGCCAGCGAGCGAGGGGTGGCTGAAATCCTGGTGTCGCAGTCGCACTCTGACGCCACCGCCGTCGCTTTCGTGAGCGCGCAGGGGAACTCGTGAGCGACGTCACCCTCCAACGCCGTGGCCGGGCCGAGATCTCTCGTTCGGCCCTGCTGCACAATCTCTCGGTGGTGCGGGCCGTGGCGGACGGCGCAAAGATCTGCGCCGTGGTGAAGGCCAACGCCTACGGCCATGGCCTGACCGTGGTCGGGCCACTGTTGGCCGATGCGGGTGTCGACTACTTCGGCGTGGCCCTCGTTGATGAGGCACTCGAACTACGCAACGTGGGGGTGCGCACGCCCATTCTCGTCATGGGGGAGGCCTCACCGGTCGAACTGCCCGACGCGATTGCCCACGACGTGACCGTCACCATCGGGTCCCGTGAGGGGGCCCTGGCCGCCATCGCCGCGGCGAGTGCCGGTCCGTTGCGCGCGCACGTCAAAGTCGACACCGGCATGTATCGACAAGGCCTCGCGCTCTGTGATGTGGAAGATGTGCTGCGGCTGCTCCAGGGCAGTGGCGTCGAGGTCGAGGGCATCTTCACCCACTTTCCCGTCGCCGACGGCGACGCGCTCGATGATCACGATTTCACGTCGGCCCAGCGCGACGCCTTCGCCGCGTTGAATGAACGATTGGCCAGCGAGGGCCTCTTGCCTTCCTTGACGCACATTGCCAATTCGGCGGGCGTGCTTGGTGCTCAGCAGGGGCAGACCCACATGATTCGCCCGGGACTCGCCCTCTACGGGTACGTGCCCGCACCGTGGCTCGCCGCCGCCCTCGAGGAGCAGGAGCTGCACCTCGAGCGCGTGCTCACGTTGCGAGCCGGCATCACCGCGGTGCGCCGCGTGGCCGCCGGTGAACGTCCCAGCTACGGACGTCGCCGCGCGCTGGCGACCGAGACGACCATTGTCACCGTTCCCTTCGGCTACGCCGACGGCTTTGCGCGCTCGCTCTTTGATGCGGGTCAGGACGTGTTGATTCACGAACAGCGCTGTGGTCTGGCCGGGGTGGTCACCATGGACCAGCTCATTATCAACGTGGGCGATCTCGATGTGGCCTTAGGCGACGACGTCGTGCTGCTGGGTCGCCAGGGCGACGAGGTCGTTGACGCTGACGAGTGGGCGCGTCGTCGCGACACCATCACGTGGGAAGTCCTCTGCGACATCGGCGCCCGCGTGGCGCGCGTTGTCGTCGAGTAGCGAGCCGTGTCGCTCGCCGATGCGCTGAATTGCACGCGCTGCGCGTTGCACCACACCCGCCAACGAGTTGTGCTGGGTTCCGGCCCCCGTCACGCGGCCTTGATGGTCGTGGGGGAGGCACCCGGCAAGTCCGAGGACGAAGGGGGTGCTCCCTTCATCGGTCGCAGTGGGCAGTTGCTGACACGCCTCATCGCCGACGAGCTGGGTTTGGCGCGCGAGCAGTACTTCATCACCAATGTGGTCAAGTGCCGGCCACCGGCCAATCGGACGCCGACGCGAACTGAGATCGCGGCCTGTGGCCCATGGTTGGAAGAACAGCTCAGTGAAGAGCGGCCTCGCGTGGTGCTGGCCGTTGGCAACACGGCGGCCCGGGCCGTTCTCGGACACGTCGCCGGCGTGGGGGAGACCCACGGCCAGGTGGTGACCTTGTCGTCTGGGGTGGGGGTGGCCACCTATCACCCGGCCGCGGCGCTGCGCGGAGGTCCTAACGTGGTAGCCGTGATGCGCGCTGATCTCACCATTGTTCGAGGACTCCTCGGTTTATGACGTCGCGGCGTTGTGTCGATGATGCCGCCACGCAAGCGGCGGGCGAGGCCTTCGCCGCCGTGCTGCGCCCCGGTGACATTGTGTTGCTCTCGGGTCCGCTCGGCGCCGGCAAGACGACGTTCACCAAGGGTGTCGCGCGGGGGCTCGGGGTGCGTGAGCGCGTGACGAGTCCGACCTTCACCATGGTGCGCCAACACGAGGCGAGCAACGACCTCGGCATCACAACCCTGCACCACTGCGACGTCTACCGCGTCGAGAGTCTGGGCGAAGTGCTCGATCTCGACTTGGGCGAACTCGTTGAAGAAGCGGCGGTGGCGCTGGTGGAGTGGGGCGAACTGGCCGAGTCGATTTTTGGCCGTGACGTCCTCACGATCACCATCGCGCCCGCGGATGACGACACCCGCACCATTACCGTGGCCGGCGCCATTGACGCCGATCGAGCACAGCGCCTCGCTGAGTGGAGCAACGCATGAACATTCTCGCTATTGAAACGGCCACCACGGCCTGCGCCATTGGTCTGCGCACCGCCAACGGATTCGAAATGGGATGGGTGGTCGACGACGACCGCCACCACACCGAAGCCCTGACGGTGGCGATTGACCGGGTGCTGCGCGAGTTTGATCTCACCCCCGCCAGCCTCGACCGCATTGTGGTGGACCGTGGACCGGGTCTCTTCACGGGGCTTCGCGTCGGTCTGGCCACCGCTCTCGGGCTCTCACAGGCGCTGGGCTGTGGGCTGGTGGGCGTGACGTCGCTCGAACTGCTGGCCCAGGGTGCGCACGAAAGTGGCACCCGCGGCACTCTGGTAGGTGCCGTTGATGGCCGGCGTGGAGAAGTGTTCGTGCAGACCTTTGAACTCGGTGACGAGGTGGTGGCGACGTCGGAGCCCACGGTGGCCGTGCCCCGCGAGGTTGTCATTCACTGGGCGACCCTCGCCGTGCCGGTGACCTTCACTGGCGACGGGGTCACGAGGTACCTCCGTGACTTCGCGGCTGTGCCCAACGGCACCGTCGAGACCCAGGACGTGCCCTCGGTGACGGCGGCACTACGTCTGGGGCTCACCCGGACTCCCTCCGACGTTGTGGATCCGCTCTACCTGCGTGAAGCCGACGCGGTCGCGAACTTCTCGACGCGCGAACGCTCGTGAGTCACTGGCCAGTTCGCCCGGCCACGCCAGACGACGTGAAGGCCCTGCACGAGATTGAGCTTGCGCAGTTTCCCGAGCCGTGGACGGCCACGATGTTGCGCGACGAAATCGCCAACACCGAGACCCGCCGCTACACCGTGGTCACTGACGGAGCGGTGATTGTGGGCTACCTGGGCCTGATGTACGTGATGGACGACGAAATGCACATCAACACTATTGGCACGCTGCCCGACTACGAAGGCCGCGGTATCGCCCGTGCCCTGCTCGACGATGGCTGGGCCGACGCCCGTCGCCGTGGGGTGCAACGGGCCACGTTGGAAGTGGCCGTATCAAACACGCGCGCTCAGCGTCTCTACCAGCACTACGGGTTTGCCCCGGTCGGCATTCGCAAGAACTACTACGAGCGCACCCGCGAGGACGCCTTGATCATGTGGGCCGAGCTCGCTGACGCAGTGTCCACGTCGGACTTCTAGGCTGACATCGTGCTCGCGCTCGCTATCGAAACCAGCTGTGACGACACGGCCGCGGCCGTTGTCGACTCGGACCTGCACGTCCACTCCTCGGTCATCGAGTCCTCGATCGACCAGCACCGGGCCTTTGGTGGTGTGGTGCCGGAGCTCGCCGGTCGTGCCCACCTGACGACGGTGGGCCCCGTAGTGCGACAGGCCCTGCTCGACGCGGGTCTTGATCCCCACCACCCCGCCATTGACGTGGTGGCCGTGACCAGTGGTCCGGGGTTGATTGGCTCGCTGCTCATCGGACTCTCGGCCGCCAAGGCGTACGCCCTCGCCTGGGGCACGCCCTTCGTCGGGGTGAACCACCTGGAGGGCCACCTCTTCGCCCCCTTGCTCGAACAGCCCGACCTCGAGTGGCCCATGGTGACCTTGCTGGTCTCGGGTGGACACTCGATGATTGTCATGCAGCACGGCCCCGGCCAGCATGAAGTGCTGGGCGAGACCATCGACGACGCCGCCGGTGAGGCCTACGACAAGGTGGCCCGCTGGCTTGGTCTGCCCTACCCCGGGGGACCCGAGATTGACCGACTGGCCGCTACCGGCGACGCGAAGGCGCTGAAGCTTCCCATCTCGATGACGGGGGAGGACTTCGACCTCTCCTTCTCCGGCTTAAAGACGGCCGTGGTGCGCGCGACGCAGAAGCACGAGGGCGTTGCACTGAACGACGTGGCCGCCTCGTTCCAGGCGGCCGTGGCCGAACAACTCTTGCGCAAGGTGCGTCGCGTGCTCGAAGGCACCGAGGTGAAGGGCGTGGCCCTGGCTGGTGGTGTCGCGGCCAACTCGGCGTTGCGCGCGGGGATGAGTGAACTGGCGCAGTCCTTTGGGGTGCCGGCCTACCTGCCGACCTTGAAGATGTGCACCGACAACGCGGCCATGATTGGCGCGGCCGGCCTCTATCGATTCGCCACGAACGGGGCGAGTCCGTTTGACCTCTCGGCCCGTCCCAACTGGCCACTGGCGGACGTGCGATGAGTGAACGCTGGGTGCCCTTCGACGTCGCCGACGCCGACCCCAACCCCTTCGCACAGTTTGAAACGTGGTTCGCCCAGGGCGCCGCTGAAGTGCGCGAGCCCGAAGCCATTTCGGTCAGTACCGTGGACGCGAACGGCCGACCCAGTTCACGCATGGTGCTGCTGCGCCGTCACGACGAGGGTGGCTTTGGCTGGTTCACGAACTACGAGTCACGCAAGGGCCACGACCTCGCCGCCACCCCCTTTGCCGCCATCCTCTGGTACTGCGAGCCCCTGGGCCGCCAGATTCGTATCGAGGGTGCGGTCACCAAGATGAGTGCCGAAGAGTCCGACGCCTACTTCGCCTCGCGCCCCCGCGGTCACCAGCTCGGTGCCCACGCGTCCGCGCAGAGCACCCCGCTCGAAAGCCGTGACGTCTTCGACGCCCGTTTGGCGGAGATCGAGGCAATGTTCGACGGCGTGGAGATCCCCCGCCCCCCGTACTGGGGCGGCTATCTGCTCACGCCCGATCACTTCGAGTTCTGGCAGCACCGCCGCAACCGCCTGCACGACCGCGTGCTCTACGACCTGCGTGACGGCCGCTGGCACCTGGAACGCCAGGCGCCGTAAGCAACGGGTGCAGCGATCGGCTGGCCACAGCGCGCGTCGTGGTCTGGCACTCGTGCGGATAGTCTGCTAAATTGGCAGTCAGAAGCACTGAGTGCTAATTAACCAGGAGGCATACAAATGAAGCTGCAACCGCTTGAAGACCGCATTGTGGTCCGCCCGAACGTCGCCGAAGCAACGACTGCTTCCGGCCTCGTCATCCCCGACACCGCCAAGGAAAAGCCCCAGCAGGGTGAAGTCCTCGCCGTGGGCCCCGGCCGCCGCTCCGACTCGGGCGAGCTGATCCCCACCGGCGTCACCGCCGGCGACACGGTCGTCTACTCCAAGTACGGCGGGACCGAGATTTCGGTCGACGGTGAGGACCTCTTGATCCTCTCCAGCCGTGACGTTCTCGCCACCATCACGAAGTAAGGAGCATCATGTCAAAGCTGTTGAAGTTTGATGAAGAGGCCCGTCGCGGCCTCGAAGCCGGTGTCGACAAGTTGGCCGACGCCGTCAAGGTAACGCTGGGACCCAAGGGTCGCAACGTCGTGATCGGCAAGAAGTTCGGTGCCCCCACCATCACGAACGATGGTGTCTCCATCGCTCGTGAAATCGAGCTCGAAGACCCCTTCGAGAACATGGGTGCCCAGTTGGTGAAGGAAGTCGCCACCAAGACCAACGACGTGGCCGGTGACGGCACCACGACGGCGACCGTCTTGGCCCAGGCCCTCATCAAGGAAGGCCTGCGCAACGTGGCCGCTGGCGCCAACCCCGCTGGCCTCAAGCGCGGTATCGAGAAGGCCGTCAAGGCGGCCGTCGCTTCGATCCACGAGCAGAGCCGTGAGGTCAACGACAAGACGCAGATTGCCCAGGTCGCTACGATCTCGGCCGCTGACGCCTCAATCGGTGAAGTCATCGCTGACGCCATCGACAAGGTCGGCAAGGACGGCACCGTGACCGTCGAAGAGTCCAACACGTTCGGTATCGAGCTCGAGCTCACCGAAGGGATGGCCTTCGACAAGGGCTACCTCTCGCCCTACTTCGTCACCGACCAGGAGCGCCAGGAGGCCGTCTTGGAAGATGCCTTCGTGCTCTTCACCTCGGGCAAGATTTCGGCCGTGCACGACCTTGTGCCCGTGCTGGAAAAGGTCATGCAGGCCGCTCGTCCGTTGCTGATCATTGCTGAAGACGTCGATGGCGAAGCACTCGCCACCCTCGTGGTCAATAAGATTCGCGGCACCTTCACCTCCGTGGCCGTCAAGGCCCCGGGCTTTGGTGAGCGCCGCAAGGCAATGCTCCAGGACATGGCCATCCTCACCGGTGGCACCGTCATCTCCGAAGAGATTGGTCTCAAGCTCGAGTCGGCCACCATTGACCTCTTGGGTCGTGCCCGCCGCATCGTCGTGACCAAGGACGCCACCACCATCGTCGAGGGTGCCGGTTCGGCCACCGACGTCGCTGGCCGTGTCGCCCAGATCAAGGCCGAGATCGAGAACACCGACTCTGACTGGGACCGCGAAAAGCTCCAGGAGCGTCTCGCGAAGCTGGCCGGCGGCGTTGCCGTCGTCAAGGTCGGCGCCGCGACGGAAGTCGAGCTCAAGGAAAAGAAGCACCGCATTGAGGACGCCCTGAGCGCCACCCGTGCGGCCGTGGACGAGGGCATCGTTGCCGGTGGTGGTACTGCGCTGGTGCGTAGCCGTGCTGCCGTTGACGCGCTGATTGCCACCCTGAGCGGTGACGAGGCCACGGGTGCTCGCATCGTGGCCAACTCACTCGAGGCGCCACTTCGTCACATCGCCGCGAACGCGGGCTTCGAGGGTGCCGTCAAGGTCCGTGAAGTTGCCGACGCTTCTGGCTCCTTCGGTCTCAACGCCCTCACCGGCGAGATCGTCGACCTGGTGGCTGCTGGTGTGATCGACCCCGCCAAGGTGACCCGTTCCGCACTGCAGAACGCGGCCTCCATCGCCGCACTGTTGCTGACGACCGAAGCCATTGTGGCCGACAAGCCCGAGCCCGCTGCGGCTGGTGGTGGCCACGACGGCGGCATGGGCGGCATGATGTAAGCAGCGCCCACTGGGTGTTGTCACAAGAGCCGGGCCGAAAGGCCCGGCTCTTGTGCGTGGTACATCAGTTCGACGTCGAGGCGTCGGTGTGGATGAACTAGCGCGAACGCTGCGCGGCGGCGGGAATGGCCGCCACGGCCTTGTGCCAGGCGCTGCCCTCGGTGTCGGGGTGAATCGCCCCGCGGTCGAGTGCACCGGCGGGGTCGCAGTTGACGAAGACGAGATCGGTAATCCCAACGCGGGTGAAGCACTCGCGCAGCAGCGGACGCAAGTGGTCGTGCACGACGTTGTCGCCCTCGCTGTAGAGGCCACCACTCGCCACGATCACCGTCACCGGCAAGGTGGCCAGCGAGCCGTCGGGGGTGTAGAAGGTCCGCACATTGATGATGCGGTCAATCCACGCCTTGAGGGCACTGGGTGGCCCCCAGTTATACATCGGAGTGGCGATGACCAGCGCGTCGGCACCAAGAAGCTCCGTGGTGAGTTCGTCCGCCACCGCCCAGGCCTGCGTCAGTTCTGGCGTGTGCTGGTCAATCGGCGTGCGTCCCGCCAGCTGGGCGAGAAAATCCAAGTGAGGGATGTCCTGGGTGTGGCGACGACGAATCGTGGCCCCGGGGTGAGCGGCGAGGTAGTGCTCTTCAAAGACGGCGAGCGCCTTGGACGACCATGAGGCCTCAGCGCGCGTCGAGGTTTCGAGGCTGAGGAGGTACCCCACGATTACTCGCCGGCTTCCAGTGCCACGTTGGGGATGATCTTGTCGAGCCAGGTGGGCAACCACCAGTTGGCCTTGCCGAAGAAGTGCATCAGCGACGGCACGAGCACGGTCCGGATGATGAAGGCGTCAATCAAGACGGCGCCACCCAAGCCGATGCCGAACTCGGCGATGATGCGCTGACCACCGAAGGCGAAGGAGAGGAACACGCAGATCATGATGAGTGCGGCAGCGGTAATGACGCGGCCCGTATTGGCCTGACCACGCAAGATTGCCTGCTCGTTGTCACCAGTGTGGGTCCATTCTTCGTGCATGCGTGAGACCAAGAACACCTGGTAGTCCATTGAGAGACCAAAGAGAATAGCGATCATGATGATGGGGAGATAGGCCTCTACTGGTCCAGTACCGGAACCAATGAGCGAACTGCCCCAGCCCCACTGGAAGACCGCCACGACGAGACCGAACGAAGCGGCGACCGCGAGCAGGTTCATCACCGCTGCCGTGAGTGGCACCAGCAAGGAGCGGAAAGCAATCATCAACAACAGGCAGCCCAAGACGACGATGATCGTCAAGAACAGTGGGATCTTCGAGTCGAGCTTTGACGAGAAGTCCATGCCGAGGGCCGTCTGGCCACCGACGTAGATGCCGGTGTGGGACATCGCGGTCACCTGGGGCACGTAGACGTTGCGGATCGTGTCAATCAACGTGTTGGTCTTGGCGTCCTGGGGTGCCGAGACGGGAATCACTTGAATGAAGGCCACCGTCTTGGAGACGGGAATAACTGGTCCCACGAAGGTGACATCGGTGTTGGACTTCAAAACAACGTCGAGCTGCTGCATGGCGGCGTAGTCGGCGGGCGTGGCGATCTTGCCGACGACCTCGAGGGGTCCGTTCGAACCGGCACCAAAGCCCGTCGCCAACGTGTCGTAAGCGATGCGCGTCGTCGAACCGGCGGGGTCCGAGCCCGAGTCGGAAAGACCCATGCGCAAGGAGGCGATGGGGGCGGCGAAGAGACCGATGGCAATCAGGGCCACCAAGGAGAGCTTCTTGGGGTGCTTGGCCACAATCTCCGACCACCGCTTCCAACCACCCTCAATCACCACACCGCGAGGACCGTTGGTTGCCAGTGAGCGACGCTCACGACGGCTCAAGATGGTCGTCTTCCAGAATGCGAGGAGCGAGGGCAACAAGGTAATTGAGGCGAGCATCGTGATGATGACCGTGCTCGAGGCGGCAACGCCGAGACCACTCAAGAAGCCAAAGCCCAAGAACAGCATGCCCAGCAGGGCCACGCAGACGGTGGCACCGGCAAAGATCACGGCGCGGCCCGAGGTGTTGAGCGAGGTCACGATGGCGTCTTCGACGCTCATGCCCTGCTGCAGGTTTTGGCGGGCACGAGTCACGATGAAGAGGGCGTAGTCAATGCCTACGCCCAGACCAATCAGCGACCCCAGGATGGGGGCAAAGGACGCAATGCTCACGACGTGACTCAGCAACGTGGTGGCAGCGGAGGCAATGGAGATAGCGAAGAGTGCGACACCCAAGGGCAGCAACATGGCCATGAGTGAACCGAAGGCCAGGATGAGGACGATGGCCGTGGCCAACAGACCAAAGCCCTCGTTCGGGCTGCCCTTTTGAGCGACAACCGCAATGATGGCCGAACCACCTTCCGAGACCGACATGGTCGACGACTTCAGGGAGTTGGCATCGCGGATGATGGTCTTCAGCGTCGACGCGGGGGTGAGTTGGGCCCGCTTCAGCAGGCTGAAGCTGGCGTAGGCGATGGTGCCGTCGCGGCTGGTCTGGGCAAAGCCGGGGCAGGTCTTCGGCGTGGCGCCGGGTTCACAGAAGGGCGAAGTAACGCTGCCCACGCCGGGCAGTACCTTGATCTCGTCCAAGACGGTCGTGATTGCGCTCGCCTGCTCGGCGACGGTCCCGGACGTGGCGTGGAAGACGATTTCACCGGTGTCACCCGCGGCGCCGCGGACCTGCGCCGATTCCAGCAACTTCAGCGCGTGGATCGAGTTGGTGCCAGGCAGCGAGAACGAGTTGGAGTACGCACTTCCGAGGTTTTGGGCAGCGGCGTTAATGCCGATGGCGGCAACCAGCCAGATGGCCAACATGACCCAGCGGCGGCGCACGGCGAAGCGGGCGAGAGATTTCATGAGAGCTCCTTAGACGGAAAGAAAGTGGTCGGGGGACGCGGGCAAACTACGCCCCCACCTTAAAGGTCGCCGGCTGCCCTTTGTTCACATCCTGAGGGGCGACAGTCGTGTCAGTGGAGTCCGGTAGATTAGAGGGCAACTCGTTCACGGTGGCGACGGTTCTGGGAGGCTCACATGGCAGAAGTAGAAATCGGCATTTACAAGTCCGCGCGTCAGGCCTATGGCTTTGACGACATCGCAATTGTCCCTTCACGCCGCACCCGCGACCCCGAAGATGTCGACATCACCTGGCAGATCGATGCCTACAAGTTTGAGCTCCCCGTGCTTGGCTCGGCCATGGACGGTGCGATTTCGCCCGCGACCGCCATCGAAATGGGTCGCCTCGGCGGCCTCGGTGTGCTGAACCTCGAAGGTCTGTGGACTCGCTACGAAGACCCCACGCCACTGTTTGAAGAGATCGCCGAACTCGAAGACGACAAGGCCACGGCCCGCATGCAGCAGATGTACCTCGAGCCTGTAAAGCTTGAGCTCGTCGGTGAGCGCATTCGCCAGATGAAGGCCGCCGGTATTCGCACCTCGGCCTCCGTCACGCCCGCCAAGACCGAGTGGATGAGCAAGACCATTCTCGACGCCGGCCTCGACATCCTCGTGATCCAGGGCACGGTCGTGTCGGCCGAGCACGTCTCGAAGACGATTGAGCCACTGAACTTGAAGAAGTTCATCCGTGAGTACGAACTGCCCGTCATCGTGGGCGGCTGCGCCAGCTACCAGGCAGCGCTGCACCTGATGCGTACCGGTGCTGCCGGTGTGCTCGTCGGCGTCGGACCAGGCAACGCCTGCACCTCGCGTGGTGTGCTCGGCATCGGTGTGCCGCAGGCCACCGCGATCGCCGACGTTGCCGGAGCGCGCATGCGCCACCTCGACGAGACCGGTGTTTACGTGCACGTCATCGCCGACGGCGGCATGAGCCGCGGTGGCGACATCGCTAAGGCCATCGCCTGTGGTGCTGACGCCGTGATGATCGGCTCACCACTGACCAGCGCCATCGAAGCGCCGGCCCGTGGCTACCACTGGGGCATGGCAACCTTCCACCCAACGCTGCCACGCGGTACCCGCGTGCGCACGAAGGTTCGCGGCACCCTTGAGGAGATCCTCATCGGACCAGCGCACGAGAATGACGGTCGCCTGAACCTCTTCGGTGCCTTGAAGACCTCGATGGCCACCTGTGGCTACGAGACGCTCAAGGAGTTCCAGAAGGCGGAAATCATGCTGGCCCCATCACTCCAGACTGAGGGCAAGCAGTTGCAGCGCTCCCAGGGTGTAGGCATGGGCCATTGACGGTCCTTGTCGTTGACTTCGGGGCGCAGTACGCCCAACTCATCGCACGACGGGTCCGTGAGGCCCGCGTCTTCTCCGAAATCGTGCAGAGCACGATTACGGCGGATGAAGTGCGCGCCAAGAACCCCTCGGCCATCATCTTGTCGGGCGGGCCAAAGTCGGTCTACGAAGTGCCCGCACCCTCGCTGGACCCGGCGATCTACGAGCTCGGTGTGCCAATTCTGGGCATTTGTTACGGTGCCCAGCTCATGGCCCAGCAGTTGGGCGGCACTGTCGCGCACACCGGTGGCGGCGAATACGGTCGCACGGAGTTAACGCGTCAGGGCTCGTCAGTCCTCGTGGCCGAATGGCCCGAAGCATCGTCGTGCTGGATGAGTCACGGTGACGCCATCGCCGAAGCACCCGCGGGTTTCACGGTGACGGCCTCGACGCCACTGGCACCCATCGCCATCATGGAGGACCCCGCTCGCAACTTTTACGCGGTCCAGTTCCACCCCGAAGTGGCCCACTCCGAGCGTGGCCAGGAAATCATCGAGAACTTCTTGCACCAGCGTGCGGGTATTGCCCCCACGTGGACCAACACCTCCATCATCGACGATCAGGTCGCGAAGATTCGCGCCCAAGTCGGCGACCAGCGGGTGCTGTGCGCACTCTCGGGTGGTGTTGACTCCGCCGTCGCGGCCGCCATGGTCTTTAAGGCCGTGGGGCAGCAGTTGACGTGTGTGTTCGTGGACACCGGCTTGATGCGCAAGAACGAGGGTGAGCAGATTGAGGCCACCTTCACCAAGCAGTTTGGCGTGGAGCTCATTCACGTGCAGGCCGCCGATCGCTTCTTCGACGCGTTGGCGGGGGTTACTGACCCCGAGCGCAAGCGCAAGATTATTGGCGAGCTCTTCATTCGTGAGTTTGAGCGCGTGGCCGGCGAACTCGCCGAAGACGGTGTGAAGTTCTTGGTGCAGGGCACCTTGTACCCCGACGTCATCGAATCGGGATCGGGACACGCGGCCAACATCAAGAGCCACCACAACGTGGGCGGACTGCCCGAGGACCTGAGCTTTGAACTGGTGGAGCCACTGCGCACCCTGTTTAAGGACGAAGTGCGCAAAGTGGGCGAGGAGCTGGGCCTGCCCGGTGAAATCGTCTGGCGCCAGCCATTCCCCGGCCCCGGCCTGGGCGTGCGCATCATCGGTGAAGTCACCCGTGAGCGTGCCGACATTCTTCGCAACGCCGACTACGTCGTGGTCGACGAAATCAAGAAGGCCGGTCTCTACCGCGAACTCTGGCAGAGCTTCGCCGTGTTGCCCGCGGTACGCACCGTTGGTGTGATGGGTGACGGCCGTACCTACGAGTACCCGATTGTTATCCGGGCAGTGACGAGTGACGACGCGATGACCGCCGACTGGGCCCGCTTGCCCTACGAGGTCATTGAGGCCATCGCGAATCGTCTCATTCGTGAAGTGTCTGGCGTCAACCGTGTCGCCCTCGACGTCACGAGTAAGCCACCAGGCACCATTGAGTGGGAGTGAGTCGTCGTTCGTTCTCTGACGATGCGTTGTGGGGCAACGACCCAGAGAATCACTCATCTGCCCTGAATCCCGAGAGTCTCCTCGAAGGGCTGACGGCGCCGCAGCGTGCGGCCGTCATTCAGCGCAATGGACCACTGCTGGTGGTCGCCGGTGCCGGCTCGGGGAAAACCCGTGTCCTGACGCGCCGCATCGCTCACATTCTCGCCACGGGTGACGCTCGCCCCTACGAGATCATGGCCATTACCTTCACCAACAAGGCGGCCGACGAGATGCGCCACCGCGTGGTGGATTTAGTGGGCGACGACGCCAAGTCGATGTGGGTCTCCACCTTCCACTCGGCCTGTCTGCGCATGCTGCGCAGCCACGCCGACGTCCTGGGCTACGAACGTGGCTTCACGATCTATGACGCGGGCGACGCCGAAACGGCCGTCGACCGCATCATGAAGGAACTCGACATCGACACCAAGCGGCTCTCCCCGCGAAGTGTCCACGCGGCTATTTCGGCGGCGAAGAATGAAATGCTGTCGGCGACGCGCTACCGCGACAGTGTCGACAACAACAACCCGAACCACCGTCGCATCGCCGAGATCTACGCCCTCTACGAGAACCGCCTCAAGGTCGCCAACGCCATGGACTTTGACGACCTGCTGCTCAACGCCGTGGCGATGCTGCGCGCCGACGCCAGTGTCCTCGCGTCCTACCAGCAGCGGTTCAAGTATCTACTGGTCGACGAGTTTCAGGACACCAACGGTGTCCAGAATGAGCTGGTGATGATGTTGGCCGCCGAGCACCGGAACTTGTGTGTGGTGGGTGACTCAGACCAGTCGATCTATCGCTTCCGCGCCGCCGACGTTCGCAACATCTTGCAGTTTGAGCAGCGTTTTCCCGACGCCGACGTGGTGTTGCTGGAGCAGAACTTTCGCTCCACCCAAACGATTTTGGATGCCGCCAACGCGGTCATCGCCAAGAACGCCTCACGCCACGCCAAAAACCTCTTCACCGACCAGGGATTCGGGGACAAGATTCGCCTCTACCGTGCCGGTGACGAATACGACGAGGGCCGCTGGATCGCGACCGAACTGCGCCGTGCTCGCACCGAACGAGGCGTTGAGTGGAACGACATGGCTGTCTTCTATCGCACCAACGCGCAAAGTCGTGTCTTGGAAGAAGAGATGCTGCGCGCGGGTGTGCCCTATCGCGTTATTTCGGGCATGCGCTTCTACGACCGCAAAGAAATTAAGACGGCGCTGGCCTACGCCCGCCTCATTGTGAACCCCCGCGACGAGGCCTCGGCCCGTCGCGTCATCAACGAGCCCAAGCGCGGTATTGGTGACGCCGCTCAGACCAAGTTGGGTCAGTTCGCCGCCGAAAATGGCATCTCGTTCGCCGAAGCGGTGCACCACGCCGCCGCGGCCGGTTTGACAGCCAAGGCGTTGTCAGGCACAGACTCCTTCGCCTTCATGATGGACGAGTTGCGGGCCATGGCTAACGACTTGAGTCCCCGTGAAATGATCGACGCCATTGTCCGTGAAACGGGCATGGGGGCAGCACTGCGGGCCGAGAACTCCGACGAAGCGATTTCGCGCTTGGAGAACCTCGGCGAACTCGCGTCGGCGGCCGCGCAGTACGACACGTTGATGGAGTTCGTTGAGCGCATGGCCCTGGTGGCCGACTCCGACCAGCTCGACGGGGGAGCCGGTTCTGTCTCGATGATGACCATGCACGTGGCCAAGGGTCTGGAGTTCCCCCTGGTGGTCATCACCGGTCTCGAAGAGACCATCTTCCCGCACAAGCGCGCGCTCAGCGACGAGGCCGAGCTCGAAGAGGAGCGCCGACTCTGTTACGTCGGCGTGACGCGCGCCATGAAGTATCTGTTGTTGACTCACGCGTGGAGCCGCACGATGTGGGGCCAGCGCGCAGACGCTATTCCGAGTCGCTTCTTGCAGGAGATTCCGGCCGAACTCCTTGACGATATTTCGAAGACGACGCCGACCCGTCGGGCCATCTTCCGCGACGAAGAAGATGGCTTTGAGGGGCGCCGCAGTTCCTTCGCTCAAGGTGCTGCCTTCGGTTCGGGCACTGCGCCACCGGTGCGCTCAACGGGTGCTGAGAATTTGAATCTGAGCGTGGGCGAGCGAGTGGTGCACGATCGCTACGGTTTCGGCACGGTGACCAAGACTTCGGGCAGTGGCACGGGCGCTCGCGCCACGGTCAACTTCGACGACCATGGCCCCAAGCAGCTGATGCTGGCGATGACCCCCCTGCGCCGGCCCTAGGCCAGGTATTTAGTTATTTCTTAGTCACTTTCGGCTCGGCAACATGCCTGGCGCCAGGGGTGAGGTGGCAAACTAGATACCTATGGTTTCTCACCGCGCCGCGCGCCATCGCCGACCGGTGTCGAAACTCACCTATTACATCCGCCGCGCCATCGCCGTGGGTGTCGTTCTCACCCTGCTCGTCTTTGGCTACTACGGCGTGACGCTCTATCAGGCTCTCAACAACCCCTCCTACGGTGCATCCTCCATGGCCCGCATTGCCGAATGGGGTCGCAACGAGGGCATCGGTGGCTTCGTCACCTGGGCCGAGAACATTTACAACCGACTGAACCCCGCCAAGGTCGGCGGCAACCCGAACCCCAACGCCTTTGGTGGCGGCACCGTGAAGGCGAAGGCCGGTCCACTGCCGCTGCCGCCCACCTTGATCTCACCGGCGGCCCACCCCTACCCGGGTGAGGGTGTGTGGCACCCGGTCGGACGCGAAACGGCCTCGGGCATTCCCGCCGTCTACGAAGCCTTTCTTCGTCCTGACGCCCAGCACACGAGCTACGTGGTGGGAGTCGCTTGGATGGACACCCGTCTCTTGAGCGCCCAGCTCTATTCGGGTTCTCAGATTCCCGGAAAGATGGGCGTGCCCTATTCGCACACCGCCCCCATTTCGGCACCGGCTTCGGGGTCGATCGTGGCCGCGTTCAACTCGGGCTTCCGTATGCAAGACGCTCAGGGCGGCTACTACACCGATCACAAGATGTTGATCCCCCTACGAGTGGGGGCGGCGTCCATCGTCACCTACGACAACGGCAACATCACCATTGGCGAGTGGGGACGCGACTTCCACTCCTTGGTGGGCGTGTCCTCGGTGCGCCAGAACCTCGATCTCATTGTTGACCACGGGACGGCTGTGGCGGGCTTGACGCAGCAGAACAACGCCTCGTGGGGCAAGGTGACTGGCAATACCTTCAACGTGTGGCGCTCGGGCCTCGGCGTGACGAAGGATGGCGCCCTGGTCTACGTCGGCGGGCCGGCCCTGTCGATCGCCGACTTGGCCAGCGTGTTAGTGCGCGCTGGCGCAGTCGAGGGTCTCGAAACGGACATGAACACCGACTGGGTGATCTACGCCACCTTCAGTGGTCCGCTGAACCACCCGATTAATGGCAGCGCCGGCGTGAACATGCTGAACGGCCAGAACGTAGGCGGCAACGCAATGTTGGAGCGGCCTTCGATCTTCTTCGCGAACTGGTGGACGCGCGACTTCTACGTGATGAGTCTGCGCCCCAAGGAGCTCACGACCACATCAGCCTCGTCGGGTCGTTAAGCGCGGTCCATAATCGCGCGCCACACGGCCTTGGGCAGGTGGCGAAGCACGAGGTAGACCCACTGCAAAATCGGGGGACTCCAGATCACGCGATTGGAGGTGGCGAGCCCGGCGATGACGTAGTCGGCAACTTCGTTCGGTCCGGTGGTGAAGGGCACTTCCTTCAGTCCGGCGGTCATGCGGGTACGGACCGCGCCGGGACGCAGAATCTGCAACGTGACGCCGGTGCCCTCGAGCGAGTCGGCCAGGCCGTCGGCCAAGCGGTCGAGACCGGCCTTGGCGCCACCGTAGAGGTAGGCACTGCGACGTACGCGCACGGCACCCACTGACGAAATAACGAGAATGCGACCGCTGCCCTGGGCGACCAAGCGGTTGCGCAGGGCCGTTAAGGCGACAACGGGCCACGTGAAGTTCACTGACATCATGCGCAGGGCCGCCTCGGGGTCCTTTTCGTCATCGAACTGGTTACCCAACTGGCCCACGGCCACAATCACCAGGTCAACGGTGCCGTCCGCGGCGGCGAAGGCCTCGTCGACGGTGGCGGCGGCCGACGCGGGGTTCTCGGCGTCGAGTGTGACAATCGGCGTTGACGTCGCACCGTACTCCTGGGCCTCGGCGGCAGCGGCCTCGAGGAGTTCCGGGTTGCGACCAGCGAGCACCACGGTGTGGGTGCGCGCACTGGCGAGCTTGCGGGTGACGGAACGGGCAATCTCTGAGCTGCCGCCCAGCACGATGATGCGCTGGGGCTGTCCGAAGGCGTTTTCCATTAGTGCACTCCAATGTTGAGGCGACGGGCGAGGTCGCTGGTTAGGTGGTGGTCGGGGTCGTAGGTGTTCTTCACGGCAATGAATTCGTCGAGTCGCGGGTACATGGCGCGCAGGGCTTCGGGGCGCAGGCGGGAGTCTTTCGCGAGGTAGACGCGCCCTTCAGCGGCGAGCACCATCTCGTCGAGATCATCGAGCACGCTCGGCAACGCGCCGGGGCCGACCGGGAGGTCCAGGGCCAACGTCCACCCGCCCACGGGGAACGAGAGGGGTCCATTGTTCGCCGCGCCAAAGCGCTTCAAGACGGCGAGGAAGCTCGGCACCCCCGAGGAGGAGAGTCGCTGAATGGCCTGCACGACGACGTCGGCGTGCGCGTCGGAGACGGCGAACTGGTACTGCACGAACCCACGGCGCCCGTAGAGGCGGTTCCAGCTGTTGAGGCCATCGAGTGGGTGAAAGAACGTGCCGAGGGGCTGTGCCTCGTGCTCACGGTGACTGGGGGCGATCCGGAACCAGCCCTCGTTGAAGACGCGAATAGTGAAGGGGTTCAACAGGCCCGACGGTGCGTCAAAGGGAATCGTGAGTTTGGCGCCCGTCGGTGCGCGCAAGGTGGCCTCGGGCAACTCCGCACGGGTCGCGTGATCGCCGCGGGTCAAGATGGCGCGGCCCATGTTGGCGCCCTTGGTCATGCAGTCAACCCACGCCACGGAGTAGCGATAGTCATCGTCGCCCGCGAGCATGGCCGTCATGACCGATTCAAGGTTTGAAAAGCGGGTGGTGTCCACGAAGACCTGGTCCGTCTCAATACGCAACAACCGAAGGGTGATCGAGGTGACGACACCCGTGAGCCCCATACCACCGATGGTCGCCCAGAAGAGGTCGGGGTACACGGTGGGGGAGGTCTCGAAGACGCCACGGGGAGTGCAGATGCGCATGGACAACACGTGGTCACCAATGGACCCATCAACGTGGTGATTCTTGCCGTGCACGTCGGCGGCGATGGCGCCACCAAAACTCACCTGGCGTGTGCCTGGGGTGACGGGCACAAACCAGCCCTGCGGGATCGAGATAGTCACCAGGTCGTCGATGGAGACGCCGGCGCCGACGGTGACGATGCCGTCGTCGCTAATCGCACTGATGCCACCGAGAGACTCGTTGGCGAGGACAACGCCGCCACTGAGCTGCGCGGGGTCGCCGTAGCTACGACCGAGGCCGCGGGCAATGACGGGGCCGGTGGCGAGTGCCTCAAGCACGGCCTCTTCTGTCGCGGGGCTGTGAACATCGGCCCACGTGGCCGCGGTGCGGCCCCAGCCGGTCAGTCGTTGCCGTGTCATGCGTACACCCCAATCGCTAAGAGCGCCGCCCAGACAACAACAAGGATTTGGACCGTGCGGTCCTTCAAGATCAAATCTTCGGGCGACTCACCACTCGGGGACTCGGCGCCGCGCATGATGGACAAAATAGCGACCACCACGGGCACAATCGACAACTGAATCGGGACCACGTGGTGGCGAATCGAAGAGAGGCCCGTGGAAGAGGTGTTAAAGGCCCAGAGGCAGTAGGCGGTGATGACGACGGTGGCGGCGAGGGTGAGCGCGGAGTGCAGGAACTCCGGCGTGTATTCGTGTAACACGGCGCGGGTATCGCCGCAGACGTGGCGCTTCTCGGCCGCTCGCTTGCCCACCACTAACAGCAGGGCACCGAATGAGATAACCACGAGGAACCACTCGGAGACGGGGATGTGCGACGCACTGGCGCCGGCAATGGCACGCAGAAAGAACCCACTAGCGACGAAGATGAGCTCAACGATGGCCACGCGCTTGATGCCATAGACATAGAGCAGGGACTCGGCGACGTAGATGCCCAACACGACGTAAAACGCCCAGGCAATGTGCGCCAGCAGCGGGAGAGCGGCGCCCACCACGCCCAGAGCGATTCCCACTGTGACGGCAACCGGAGCCGATATCTGCCCCGCCGCCAGGGCGCGGGAGCGCTTGGTGGGGTGTTGGCGATCATCGGCGAGATCATGAACGTCGTTCAAGACGTAGACGCAGCTGGCCACCAAGGAAAAGGCGGCAAAGGCGATGCAGGTGTGGAAAAAGACCGTGTGGTGAAAGAGGGTGCCCGAGGCCGCCGGGGCAATCACGACGAGGCCATTTTTCACCCACTGGCGAACGCGCAGCGCCGAAATCAGGGCTCGGAAAAAGCCTCTCTGGGGGGTGGCGTCGCTCACAGTTCTCAAGGTTAGTAGGGGTACCGCAATGGGCCCAGGGAGAGCGCAGGTCAAACGGACCTAAGATAGATCTTCGTAGTGATGCCCGTCGGCACTGTATGCCGGTTGTAGATAGTAAAAAACTAGGCAGAACCAGCTCGTGAGGGTGTTTTTCGCGCCCACATCAGGTTGACTGCAATAGGTTCAATTGCACGTTTGTCGCCGCCCGCGACGGCCGTCGTAGAGCACAGAAAGTAGACGTCCATGGATCTCTTCGAGTATCAAGGCAAGCAGTACTTCCAGCGCTTCGCCATTCCTACCCCTAACGGCGATGTAGCTGACACCGTTGCAGAAGCTCTCGCTGTCGCTGAGCGCATCGGCTACCCCGTCGTGCTCAAGGCGCAGGTCAAAGTCGGCGGTCGCGGGAAGGCCGGTGGCGTCAAGCTCGCCGCCAATGCCGACGAAGTGCGCGAGCACGCCGGCACCATCCTGGGCCTCGACATCAAGGGCCACATCGTTCGACGCCTCTGGGTCGAAGAGGCCAGTTCGATCGCCAAGGAGTACTACGCCTCCTTCACCCTGGACCGCCCCAACAAGACGCACCTGGGCATGCTGAGTGCACAAGGTGGCGTCGAGATTGAAGTGGTCGCCGAGGAAAACCCCGACGCCATCGCCTTCATCTCCATCGACCCCGTTCGCGGCCTCGACCTCGAGACGGCGCGCCGCTGGGTGGCCGAGGCACAACTCGACGAGGTAGCGCGCGAACAGGCCGCGGAGCTGCTCGTGAAGCTCTACCAGTGCTACACCGAAGGTGACTGCGACCTTGCCGAGATCAACCCGCTGATCCTCACTCCCGACAACATCGTCAAGGCGCTCGACGCCAAGGTGACGTTGGACGAGAACGCCGCGTTCCGTCACCCCGAGTGGGACGAGTTCCGCTTGACCGACACCGAGGACCCCCGTGAGATCATGGCCCGCGAAAAGGGCCTGAACTACATCGGTCTCGACGGCACGGTGGGCATCATTGCCAATGGAGCCGGACTGGCCATGTCCACGCTCGACGTCGTGAACCAGGTGGGTGGCTCGGCCGCGAACTTCCTCGACATTGGTGGTGGCGCGAACGCCGACGTGATGGCCGCGGCCCTCGAGGTCATCAACGCCGACCCCAAGGTGAAGGCGATCTTTGTCAACATCTTTGGAGGCATCACCCGCGTGGACGAAGTGGCCAAGGGTGTGCTCGAAGCACTCGCCCGCGTGAACATCACCTCCCCAATTGTCCTGCGACTCGACGGCACCAACGCTGTCGAGGGCCGCGCGATTCTTGCGCCGCACCTCAACGAAGTCCTGATTACCGAACCGACCATGTTGGATGCCGCACGTCGCGCCGTGTCCCTCGCGAACGCCTAAGGAGCGCCATGAGTATTTTTGTTGACGAAAACACCAAAGTCATTGTCCAGGGTTTGACCGGTGGGCAGGGCAAGTTCCACGGTCTGCGTAACCGCGACTACGGCACCAAGATTGTCGGCGGCGTGACCCCCGGCAAGGGCGGCACCGACGTTGACGGTATTCCCGTCTTCAACTCGGTGAAGGAAGCAGTGGCTGCCACGGGCGCTACGGCCTCATTCGTCGTTGTGCCACCCAAGTTCGCGTCTGCGGCCATCCTCGAAGCCGCTGAAGGTGGCATCACCTTCATTGTCTGCATCACCGAAGGCATCCCGGCGCACGACGAAGCCGTGACCTACAACCGCTTGGTTGAGGAGTTCCCCGGCGTGCGTCTGTTGGGCCCGAACTGCCCGGGCATCATCAGCCCCGGTAAGTGCAACATCGGCATTACCTCGGGCGACATTGCGCTGCCCGGCGGCCCCGTGGGCATTGTGTCGCGTTCGGGTACCTTGACGTACCAGGCACTGCACGAGCTGAGCCAGAACGGCATCGGTCAGACGACCTGCGTCGGCATCGGTGGCGACCCCGTCCCCGGCACCAACTTCATCGACTGCCTCGCCGCCTTTGAGGCCGACCCCGAAACCAAGGCCGTCATGATGATTGGTGAGATCGGTGGCTCCGAAGAGGAGCGCGCCGCCGAGTGGATCAAGGCCAACATGACCAAGCCGGTCGTGTCGTACATCGCGGGCGTGACCGCGCCCCCCGGCCGCAAGATGGGCCACGCTGGTGCCATCATCTCGGGCTCCAAGGGAACGGCGCAGGCCAAGATGGACGCACTGGCCGAGGCCGGCGTGTACGTCTGCCAGAACCCCACCGAAGCCGGCGAAAAGATGGTCGAAATCGTCCGCTCATTGGGCCTGTAACTCTTGGCCCGCTGCTGCGTCTTGGTGTCGGGATCGGGAACGATTCTCGAAGCAATTCTTGACGCCGGTATTGACGTAGCCCTGGTTGCTTCGGACCGCGACTGTCGCGGCCTGAAGGTGGCCTCAGAGGCGGGTGTGGCATCGCTGCTGGTCGACCGCGAAACATTTGGTGGCTTTGGCCCGGGCTTTGACCGTGCGGGATACAGCGCTGCCTTGGCGCACGTGTTGCTTGGCCATGACATTGACCTCATCGCCATGGCCGGTTTTGGCACGGTAGTGACCGACGATCTCCACCGGCACTTCGCTGGTCGGGTGTTGAACACCCACCCGAGTTTGCTGCCCGACTTCAAGGGCTGGCACGCCGTGCGCGACGCGCTGGCGAGCGGGGCGACGACCACCGGATGCACGGTGCACGTCGCGACAGAGGCACTGGACGATGGTCCGATATTGGCCCAGGTCGCGGTGGCCATTGCCCCCGACGATGACGAGTCCACCCTGCACGAACGCATCAAGTCGGTGGAGCGGACGCTCTACCCCGACGTGCTTACTAAGGTTTTGGCAGTTCTTGACCGTGGTGGCGAGCCCACCGATATTCACGTAACCCCCTAAGGAGAACCCATGAGAGCATTACTCAGCGTCTACGACAAGACCGGACTGCTGGAGTTGGCCCGTGGGCTGCGTGACTTGAAGGTCGAGCTCATCGCCTCCGGTGGCACCGCTCAGGCCCTGGCCGACGCCGCTATCGCGCACTTGGATGTCTCCGACGTTACGGGCTTTCCCGAGATGCTCGACGGTCGCGTGAAGACGCTCCATCCCAAGATTCACGGCGGCATTCTGGCCGACCGATCGAAGGAGTCGCACCTCGCCGCCTTGGCCGAACACGGTATTGGGGCCATCGACCTCGTGGTCTGCAATCTCTACCCCTTCACCTCGAACCCCTCCATCGAGCTCATCGACGTGGGCGGCCCGACCATGGTGCGCGCGGCCGCGAAGAATCACCACAGCGTTGGTGTGATCACCGACCCCGCGCAGTACGAGATGGTCTTGAACGAACTGCGTGAACTGGGTGCACTGGGCGATCAGACGCGCCACAACTTGGCCCGTGCCGCGTTCGCGCACACGGCCGCCTACGACGCCGAGATTGTGGCTTGGCTTGACGGCGGCGGCGCACTCGGTGCGGCCCCCACTGACGTCGAGGCGACCGTGCCCGAGACAATTCACCTCACGTTGGAGCGCGCTGACATCGTGCGCTACGGCGAGAACCCGCACCAGATTGGTGCGCGCTACCGCGTGGCCGGAACGACGCCGTGGTGGGACAAGGTGGAAAAGCACGCCGGCACCGCGCTGTCGTACCTCAACCTCTTTGACGCCGATGCGGCGTGGCGCCTGGTGCACGAGCTGGCCGCTGACGTCCCCGGCCGCTACGCCGTCGCCATCATCAAGCACGCCAACGCCTCCGGTGCCGCTCTGGGCAGTTCCTTGGTGGACGCCTTCGCCAAGGCCCTCGAGGCCGACCCGCAGAGTGCCTTCGGTGGCATCGTGGCCATTGGCGGCGAGCTGGACGAGTCCCTGGCGGAGGCGATTGCCGCCGGTCCGCAGGCCGACGTCATCATTGCCTCGTCATTGACCCCTGGGGCTATTGCCATTTTGACCGCGCGCCGCAAGGCCACTCGCTTGCTGTCGGCGCCCGCTCCCGAGGCCCTCGGTCGATCGATTCGCACCTTTGGCGACACCGCCCTGGTGCAGAACGCCGACGAACTCTTGGTACCGGTGTTGGAGTGGCGCTGCGTCACCAAGGCGCAGCCCACCGCCCAGCAGCTCGAAGACCTGCAGGTGGCCTGGCGCGTGTGTGCCCGTACCACCTCAAACGCCATTGTGCTGGCTCGCGACGGGGTCGCCGTCGGCATCGGTGCCGGTCAGCAGTCGCGCGTGGTGGCGGCCGGTATCGCCGCGACCAAGGCGGGGGAGAATGCCGTCGGATCGGCCGCGGCGTCGGACGCCTTCTTCCCCTTCGCCGATGGTCTCGAGTCGTTGACCTCAGTGGGCGTGACCGCAGTGGTCCAGCCCGGTGGGTCGGTCCGCGACGAGGAAGTCATTGCTGCCGCAGACGCGGCAGGCATTGTGATGATGCTCACCGGCGAGCGTCACTTTAGGCACTAGGAGCACTCATGGCTGAACTACTCGATGGCAATCTGATTGCTGGTCGCATCAAGATGGAGCTGGCCGATCGCGCTATGCGTTTGGCGGCGGCCGGCCGACCCGTTGGTCTCGGCACCGTGCTCGTGGGCGACGACGGCCCCAGTGCCAAGTACGTGGCGATGAAGCACGCCGACTGTGATGAGGTCGGTATTCGTTCCTTCCATCACGAACTCCCGGCTACGGCAACGCAAGCAGAAGTGGAAGCGGTGATCGACGAACTCAACGCCAATCCCGACGTTCACTCGATCCTCGTGCAACTGCCGCTCCCCAAGGGGCTCGACGAAGAGGCCGTCTTGTTGCGCATTAATCCGGCCAAGGACGTGGACGGTCTGCACCCAACGAACCTGGGTCGCCTCGTGATGAGCGCTCCGGGACCGCTGCCCTGCACCCCAGCCGGCATTGTGGAACTCCTCGCCGCCTACCGGGTGCCCGTCGAGGGCAAGCACGTCGTGGTGATTGGCCGAGGCCTCACTATTGGTCGTCCAATTTCGTTGCTGCTAGCGATGAAGCGTCCCGGTTGCAACGCCGCCGTCACCGTCGTGCACACGGGTGTCGACGACATGGCGGCCCTCACGCGCGAAGCTGACGTGATTATTGCGGCGGCCGGTGTGGCCAACTTGGTGACCAAGGACATGGTCAAGCCCGGCGCGGCCGTAGTCGGCGCCGGCGTGAGTTGGGAAGGCAAGTCCCTGCGTTCGGACGTCGCTGATGACGTGGCCGACGTGGCAGGATGGATTACCCCTCGCATTGGTGGCGTCGGTCCGATGACTCGGGCTATGTTGCTGCGCAATGCGGTGTTGGCCGCTGAGAAAGTGCACTAAAGATGACCGATTCGTTTCACCGAGAATACGACGAGCGCCCGTGGGGCAACTTCACCGTGCTCGACGACGTCTGCGACGATCACAAGGTGAAGCGCATCGTCGTTGCACCCGGCAAGCGTCTCAGCTACCAGACGCACCAGAAGCGCGCCGAGCACTGGTTCATTGTCTCGGGTGTGGCGACCGTGACCCTCGATGGTCGTGAGTTTGAACTGGCACCGGGCGAGTCGGTTGACATCGCCGTGGGCCAAGCGCACCGCTGTGAGAACCGCGGCACGAGTGACGTGGTCTTCATTGAGGTGCAGACCGGTACGTACTTTGGCGAAGACGACATTGTTCGTCTCGACGACGATTTTGGTCGCAGTTAATCGCACGTGCTGATTCACGAACTCCTCGCCCAGGGACTAACGCGTTCCTTTGAGTACTCCCCACCAAAGACGCCCGAGGAGACCACCTCGCTGACGGCAACAATCGCTGAGCTAACCCGACTGAACCCCTCGTTCGTGTCGGTCACCCACCACCGCGCTACCCCCGACGCCCAGCGACGAACCTATGAACTGGTCTCGTCGATTCAGCACGAGGGCACCACGGCCATGGCGCACCTGATCTGCGTGGGCCACACCCGCACACAGATGTCCGACATGTTGACGGCCTACGCCGCCGCTGGCGTGCGCAACGTGATGGCGCTCGGCGGCGACGTGCCGAGTGACGCAACGTTGGCGACCTCAGACTTTTCGCACGCCATCGAACTGGTGGCCTTGGCGCGAGAGATTGGCACGTTCTCCATTGGTGTCGGGGCGCACCCGGCGGGCCACCCCCAGTCACCCGACCTGGCGAGTGACCGCCACTACTTGGCACAAAAGTTGGCCGCGGCCGACTTCGCCGTGACGCAGTTTTTCTTTGAAGCGTCGGCCTGGCGCACGTTGGTGGACGAGCTCGGCGCCCTCTCGGTGACGAAGCCCGTTTTGCCCGGCATCATGCCCGTGACGACGATGACGGGCATTGGTCGTATGGCCCAGATGGGTGCTGCCGTGCCGGCAGATCTCGTCGCTCGCCTCGAGGCCGCGAACTTACGCGGGGGAGCGTCAGCGGTACGCGCCGAAGGTATTCGCGCCGCCATCGACATGTGCGTGGAATTGTTGGACGACGGGGCTCCCGGACTGCACTTCTACACCCTGAATCGCTCCTCGTCAGCGCGGGAAATTCACCAGGCCCTGTTTGATGATGATGGGTATCGCCGCCCGCAGGCACTGCGCTAAGAAGTGGGCAAAATCTTCGTCGTAAGATGAAGATATGGCTGACAAAATCACAATGAGCGCCGACGGCGTTCTCACGGTATCTGACAATCCCATCATTCCTTTCATCGAGGGTGACGGCACGGGCGTAGACATCTGGCCCGCCGCGAAGCTGGTGCTCGACGCCGCCGCGAAGAAGTACGGCAAGACCATCGAGTGGATGGAAGTCCTCGCCGGTGAGAAGGCCTTCAACGAGACCGGCAACTGGCTGCCCGACGAGACCATCACCGCCTTCCGCGAGTACCTCATCGGTATCAAGGGGCCGCTCACGACGCCCATTGGCGGCGGCTTCCGTTCGCTGAACGTGGCCCTGCGTCAGATCCTCGACCTCTACGTCTGCCTGCGCCCCGTGCGCTGGTTCGAGGGTGTGCCCTCGCCCGTGAAGCGTCCCCAGGACGTTGACATGGTTATCTTCCGCGAGAACACCGAAGACGTGTACTCGGGCATGGAGCTCGAGGGCGGCACGGCGCAGGCCGAGCAGCTGCGCGCCTACCTGCACGACAACTTCGGCTGGGACATTCGTGAGAACTCGGGCATTGGCATCAAGCCGATTTCCAAGTTCGGTTCGGACCGTTTGATCCGCGCCTCGATCCAGTACGCACTGGACCACAAGCGTGAATCCGTGACCCTGGTGCACAAGGGCAACATCATGAAGTACACCGAAGGTGCCTTCATGAAGTACGGCTACCAGTTGGTCAAGGACGAGTTCAGCGATGTGGCGGTCGGCTGGGACGACTGTGGCGGCAACCCTGAGGGCAAGCTGTTGGTGAAGGACTCCATCGCCGACATCACCCTGCAGCAGGTGCTGACCCGCGCCAAGGAGTTTGACGTCATCGCCACCATGAACCTGAACGGTGACTACCTCTCCGACGCCTTGGCCGCACAGGTCGGTGGCATCGGCATCGCCCCGGGCGCCAACATCAACTACGTGACCGGCCACGGCATCTTCGAGGCCACCCACGGTACGGCGCCGAAGTACGCCGGCCAGGACAAGGTCAACCCCGGTTCGGTGCTGCTGTCGGGTGTGTTGATGTTCGAACACCTGGGTTGGACGGACGCCGCCAACGACATCGTGCGCGCGCTCGAAGCCACCATCGCCGACAAGGTCGTCACCTACGACTTCGCTCGCATGATGGACGGCGCTACTGAAGTCAAGTGCTCCGAGTTCGCCTCGGCCATCGTCGACCGTCTGTAACCACCAAGGAGAAATGAAATGACCAAGCCCGTTCACGTCACCGTTACCGGCGCCGCCGGCCAGATCGGTTACCAGCTGTTGTTCCGCATTGCGTCGGGTCAGCTCCTCGGAGCAAACACGCCCGTCGTGTTGCGCCTGCTCGAAATCGAGCCCGCGATGAAGGCCCTCGAGGGTGTCGTCATGGAACTCGACGACTGCGCCTTCCCACTGCTGGCCGGTATTGAGTACACCAGCGACTTGAAGCACGCCTTCACCGACACCAACTGGGCCCTGCTCGTTGGCTCCGTGCCCCGCAAGGCGGGCATGGAGCGTGGTGACTTGCTCAACATCAACGGTGGCATCTTCAAGCCCCAGGGTCGCGCTATTGCCGAGAACGCCGCCAGTGATGTGCGTACTCTGGTCGTCGGCAACCCCTGCAACACCAACTGCTTGATTGCACGTTCGAACGCCCCCGAAGTCCCCGCTGACCGCTGGTTCGCCATGACGCGCCTCGACCAGAACCGCGCCGAAACGCAGCTGGCCAAGAAGGCCGGTGCGCCCGTCGCCGACGTGAAGAACCTCGTGATTTGGGGCAACCACTCCGCCACGCAGTTCCCCGACTTCGCCAACTCGACGATTGGTGGCGTGAAGACGACTGACGTCATCACCGACACCGAGTGGCTGCAGGGCGACTTCATTACGACGGTGCAAAAGCGCGGTGCCGCCATTATCGAGGCCCGTGGGCTCTCTTCGGCTGCTTCTGCTGCCAACGCCGCCATTGACACCGTGGTGTCGCTGACGACGCCCACCGCGGCCGACGACTGCGTCTCGGTTGCCGTGACCAGCACCGGTGAGTACGGCGTGCCAGAGGGCCTGACCTTCGGTCTGCCAATTCAGGCTGACGGCCAGGGTGGCTGGAGCGTGAAGTCGGGCTTCGAGATCGACGAATTCGCCGCTGCTCGTATCAAGGTCACCACTGACGAATTGATTTCTGAGCGTGACGAAGTACGCGCACTTGGCCTGATTTAAGCCGACTGTCTAAGAAAAAAGGCGCCCTCCTGGTGAGGGCGCCTTTTTTTGTTTCGAAAACAGCTGCGAGACCGGCAGGTTCAGTGATGACCCCCGCGATCGCGCCGTGATACTTAGTTGTCGTAGACCGTCACGGGGAGAACGAAGCTCTGCGCTCCAAAGGTCGCTGACTTCGCCTTGGTTACCGTCACGGTGCACACACCCGGTGAATCACCAAAGAGTACGTTTCCGTGCAGCATGCAGGTACCACCGGTCGTGTCACCGGTGAGTTTGTAGCTCACGGCTCCCGTTCCCGTACCGGCCGAGACCAAGATGGTCAACGACGTGCCCGCGAACAACATGGGGGATGCCCCGACCAGTGAGTAGAAGGTGGACGTCCACACGGGGTAGAGGGTGGTGTTGGCAGTCACGGGCAATGACGAGCCAACGGCGTAGGAGGTGCCCGCGCCACTGCTCAACGTGTTCCATCCCACAAAGGTGAACCCGTTCTTGCTCAGCGTTCCGTTTGACAACACGGTCGCGTAGGTGCCTGACGGGTGAGGATTCGTGCCGTCCACGGGCGCACTACCCGTCGCACCGCTGCCCTTGGAGTAGGTCACCTTGTAGAGCGGCGTCCACACGGGGTAGAGCGTGAGGTTACTTGACATGGTCACTGAGGAACCTGGGGCGTACATGACTGAGGTGCCGGTGGCTGACGTTGTCCACCCGGCGAAAATGAAGTTCGCTTTGGTCAAGGTTCCCGCACCCGCGGCCACCGCGGCGCTACCGGCCACGTAGGTCGGCGCGCTCGCCACGGGGGCCTTGCCCTTGGCCCCGCTACCAGCGCTGTACGTCAGTTTGTAGAGGGCCTTCCACACGGGGTACAAGGTGGTAGCGCCAGTGACGGTAAGGCTCGAACCGGGCGCATAGGTAGTCCCTGATCCATTGGCAGCCGTGCTCCAACCGGCAAAGACGAAGTTTGCCTTGGCCAAAGTGCCACCCCCGAGGAGTGTGATGCTCGTGCCGGCCAAGTACGGCGTAGTGCTGGAGACGGGTGGGGTGCCGGTTGCCCCCGTGCCGGCGCTGTAGGTGACCAGATAGCTCGGTGTCACCATCTTCGCTGCCGTGCTCGTCGGCGTACTGGTGCCGACACTGTTCTTGGCGGTAACGGTAAAGGTGTACTTGGTACCGGCGACCAGGCCATTGATGTTGCAGGTCAGTGCAGTGGTGGTGCACGACTGTCCGCCGGGCAGCGCCGTGGCAACGTAGTCCTCGATCGCGCTGTTGCCGTCAGACACTGGTGTCGTCCAGGTGACGTCGGCCGACACTGAAGTATCGGGGTTCTGTACCAGGGTGTCGTCAATCGTGGGCACGGGTGTCGGTGGCAGATTGCATGCCGCGGTGTTAGCCGCCGACCACGTGAGTTGCACGGTGACGGGCTGGCCAGTGACGTTGGGTCCCGTCAGATTGATGATCGCCTGCGGCAATGCCGTGGCCGTTGAGAAGTTATACGTACTCAAGTTGACAGTGCCGGTGGCGTCAAAGGTCAATGTTGGTACGCCGGGCAATGCGGCGCCACTGGCGTCTTGGAACTGCACCGTGCCGCCGGTGTAGAGCGAGGGGAGCGGTGACAGAATCTGCATGGATTGATAGGTGGTTGGGACACACGTCTGACCCGGCGCAACGAACTGAGAAATCAGTACGCGGTCACCCGAAACGCCGCAGCCCCCCGTCGTGAAAGCGTCGAAGTTCTGAATCTGACCCGAGCCGTCGTCGGAGTTGACCCAGAGGCAGCCCTGGCGGTTGGGGTCCAGGTTGATGGAGTAAGCGAGGTTGTAGTTGCTCAGCGCCAGTGGGTAGTGCGCACATCTAGCGGCCGTGGCGTAGTCGTAGCAGTCGACGCCGTAGCCCGCCGCGACGTAGGAGGGCACGTAGATCCGTGAACCCAGCACAACGGGTGGGCCCGCCCACCCTTCACCGGTGGAGAGGGGGAAGCCGGCAGGTGCTGCGATCTTGGCGCCAGTGAGGGTCACGCACTCTGAGGTGGTGCGAGTGCAGTAGCCCGTCGGCGTTCCCGTCGATGACAAAACGGGGAGGCCACCGCCACCGGAGCTAGGACTGTCGGCGACACTGACCGGCCAGGTGCCGGCGCAGGTGGCGCCGGTCGTGGTGTCGAAGCAGGTCAATCCATTGCCGCCCGGCGTGGTCGAGTACGGCACGATGATGTCCGTACCTACGGCGCTGATACTGGGCGAAGGGTAGGAGTTGACGTTGATAACACCGGCGCCCAAGGCCAGCGCGTAGGGCTGCGCAGCGCAGGCACTGAAGGTGGTCAAGCTGAAGCACATCAAGGTGTTCTCGGAGCCCTTGTTTGCACCCGGCTTTGGGGCCAGGCTCGAAGCAAAGTTCACCGCATAGAAATTGCCACCAACAATGACGGCATGAGAAATGTTCGAAATGCTGTTCAGGAGCGGGGAGTCTCCCGGCTGCGACAGCGGAGTGAATCCGCAGAAGGGATTGGCGACGTTGGCACTGGTGTCAACACAGACAACGCCTGCGGTCAACGTGGACTCTTGGGTGGCGTAGACGTAGAGACGACCCGTGGCCTGATCGACCCAGAGTGAGGGCTGGGCCTGCACCGCAAAGTTGCCACCAGTGCTGTCAGTGACGACGGCGGGCCACGTCAGGGCACCATTGGCGGGGCACTGGCTGGCGTCAACTTGTAGGTGGCACTCGACCTGCAACATGGTGGCGTGGTGGAACACATTGAAGACCTTGTCCGGCATAAAGCCAAGACCCCAACCGTCACCACCACCGGTGCCGACGTAGGTGCTGTTTGGCGGCGGAGAGACCGTGACGACGGCCGTGTAGGTCGTCGTGGGCGAGGATGCGGCACTGGCCGCTGGACCCAGTTGCACGAAGGAGAGCACCACACTAATGGCGGCGATAAGGGCGGGGGAGAAACGCTTCATTCCTCAAGTCTTCATGAAAATAGGGCACATTCCCACTGCGAATAGTAAGAATATTTGTAAGCGCAGGTCGGGAGATGTTTTAAACGAGCCCTCTAGCGAAGCGTTTGAATTACTCCTATTTTTCCAATCCGCGGTTTAGTGACGAACGTCAAAATGTGACGTCGCGACCGCACGAATTGGTGCGCCGTCACTGGCGCCCAGATTGAGGGGGAGGAGCGACACAAACGGGGTGTCGTCGCTCAGCGCGCGAAGGTTGGTGAGGTTCTCGATAATGATGCCGCCTTCTTCACTCCAGCGATAGTGATTCTCCAACGTCATCGTTGAAACATCTTCGGGGGTGGCGTCGAGCGACAAGAAGTCGAGGCCAATCGTGCGAACACCTCGACCGAGCAAAAACTCAATTGTTGGACCGTCAAGAACGGGGTGGGCTAGATAGCGATCCGAGTTGAAGTAGTCCGACCAGTCCGTTCGTACTAGGACGATGGATTCGACATGGGAGTGGATTGCACAGGCCAAGAAGCCTGAAACGCGTGCCACCCGGATTGCCACGACGGCGCAGAAGGCGGCCGAAAATGAAGTCGCCAACTTGTGGCGAAAATCATAAAACGAATGGCAGTCCCAACGGGATTCGAACCCGTGCCTATACCTTGAGAGGGTATTGTCCTAGGCCACTAGACGATGGGACCATGAGGTGAGAGGTTGTGGAATCAACCTCTCACTTCGCTCGGGGGCAAGGACTCGAACCCTGAATAACTGGACCAGAACCAGTTGTGTTGCCAATTACACCACCCCCGAAGGGCTTGGTAATTCTAACCGAGGTGGAGCCTCAGCCGCCAGACGGGAGTGAAATGTGGCTGGATGTCACCCATCGGCTGAGGTTTCCGAAGCCAATAATGCGGCCGACGCCAACGTCCAGCGTCTCTTTGAGGTAGTAGCCAAAGAGTGATCCCTTAATGGTTGGCGACGAGGGAACCGGTGAGGGTGTGGGCTGTAATCCTTGGGCTGAGGCAATGGCCATGGCCCGAAACTCATGAAACGGGTCGGTCACGGAAATGACGTGAATGAGGTTGGCTGCCTTCATGCGAGCGATGACCGACGCGACGTTTTGCCAGGTGTCACTCCCACTACCAACGATGACGTGGCTCGCTGGGACGCCGCGCTGCTCAAGGTAGGAAGCGGAGACTTCGGCCTCGGTGTACACGTCGCCGGGACGACGCCCACCGGTCACCACGACCCAGGGCGCCCGTCGGGCACGGTAGACGGCGAGTGCCTCATCCAGGCGGGCGCGAAGTGCCGGCGATGGGGTGCCGTTGTCCTCGGTGGTTCCGAAGACCAGGATGGCCTGGGCCGGTCCGGTCGAGTGCACGCGACTCGTCATCCAGATTTGGCCAAAGGTGAAGGCGAAATAGAAGACGACAATGCCGACGAGTGCACTCGCGAGTTTGATCGCGATGCGCAACGGCGCAAAAATCAGCCGGAACAACGCGCTAACGCCTCGGAGAGTCGAGCGATGACCCGCTCGCGGCCCAGAATTTCGAGTGATTCAAAGAGTGGTGGTCCGATCAGTGCGCCGGTCACGGCACAGCGAATGGGGGCCTGGGCCTTGCGCAGTGACAGTCCCATACCTTCACCCAAGTTGACGACGGTTTCGTGCAGGACTTCGGCTGTGAAGGGCACCTCGGCAAAGCGCTCCACCGCGGTGGCGAGTAACGCCTGGGCAAGTGGGTCGTTACGAATGGACTTGTCAAAGTCAGTTTCGATGAACTCGGGCGTCTCGAGGAAGAAGAAAGCGACCATGGGCACGACGTCGCTCAATAGCGCAATGCGCTCCTGCACGAGTGGGGCGATCTGGGCAAACAGCACCGGGTCGTACTGCTCTTCGCGCCACGGCACGGTCCGGTCGGTCGGCTGCCACGCAGTGGCCCACGGCCGCACCCACGGGCCGACAACCTCAATGAACTTCTCTGCGCTCATGCGGCGGATGTACTCACCGTTGAAGGCCCGCAGCTTCTTCACGTCGAAGAAGGCCGGCGAGTGTGAGACGTCCTCGAGTCGGAACTGTTCGATCAACGTGCTGACGGGCACGATTTCTTCGTCACCACGAGGGCTCCAGCCCATCATGGCTAGATAGTTGATGAAGGCCTCGGGTAGGTAGCCCTCGTCGCGGTACGACTCGGTGGCGACAGGGTCCTTGCGCTTGGAGAGCTTCTTGCGCTGCTCATTGACCAACAGGGGCAAGTGGGCGTAGGTCGGGAGTGGCACGTGGGTGCCGGTGACGTCATTGAGCGCGGCCCACAGCAGCATCTGCTTTGGTGCGTTGGGCAGGTGCTCCTCACCACGAATGACGTGGGTGATGCCATCGTTGCGGTCGTCGGTGACGTTGGCGAGTGCGTACAACACCGCACCGGAGGATTTGGCCACCACGAAGTCGTCAATGACGGCATTTTGAAACTCCACCTGCCCACGAATGAGGTCCGGCACGATCGTGACACCGTCGCGGGGGGTCGCAAAACGCAGGGCGGTACGCTCGCCGTGCGCGAGCTGGCGGGTGCGGCAGAAACCGTCGTAGCCGGGGGTCTTGTTGTCACCCTTTCGGGCGGCCACATCATCGCCGGTGCAGTCGCAGTAGTACAGGTAGCCAGCCTCGAGCAGCAGTCGCGTGGCCTCTCGGTGGGCCGCCGCGTTGTCGCTCTGGCGAAAGGGTCCGAGATCGCAGTTCAGACCGAGCCACGACATGGCCGAGACGATGCCGTCGACCCACTCTTCGCGATTGCGATCCTCGTCGGTGTCTTCGATGCGAAGGATAAAGACGCCCTCGGGTGACTGGCGAGCAATCAGCCAGTTGAACAGGGCTGAGCGAGCGGAGCCCACGTGAAAATAGCCAGTTGGCGACGGCGCAAAGCGAACGCGGGGTGCAGTCATGAACGACTCCTTGGGGCGGGCGACCACTGGGGCGTGCCGCACAATTTCATGTTTCCACCTTAGTATTTAGGGGGCTTCCACGGGGTTGGCCCTTCGTCATCGCAAAGGAGTGTCGTGAAGACACGCACTATTGGTTCTCTTACCGTTTCTGAAGTAGGCGTTGGCTGCAATAACTTTGGTGCTCGCCTCGACCAAGCGGGGACCACTGCCGTGGTGCAGTCGGCCCTCGACAACGGCATCACCTTCTTCGACACCGCTGACATGTATGGCGACTGGCAGTCGGAAGTGTTGCTGGGCGTTGCCCTGGGCGACCGCCGCAGCGAAGCAGTCATCGCAACCAAGTTCGGTTTCACGCGCGACATGGCCGGTTTTGACGGTTCGCCCGCGCGCGTCAAGGAGGCCTGCGACGAATCGCTCAAGCGCCTCGGTGTCGACTACATCGACCTCTACCAGTACCACTTCCCAGATGGCGTCACGCCCATCGCCGACACCTTGGGGGCAATGCAGGAACTCGTTGCCGAAGGCAAGGTGCGTGAAATTGGCTGCTCCAACTTCTCGGCCGATCAGCTGCGCGAAGCGCACGCCGCCGCCGGTTCTGGTCCACGCTTTCAGACGGTCCAGAGCCAGTACTCCTTGCTCTACCGCGCCCCGGAAACCGACGGTGTGCTCCAGGCCTGCACCGACCTGGGCATCTCGTTCCTGCCGTACTACCCACTGGCCAACGGTCTCTTGACCGGCAAGGTCCGTCCCGGCCAGCCACTGCCCGAGGGCACCCGACTCTCACTGATGTCACCAGAACGTGCGGCCCACTGGACTGGCGAGTCAATCATGACGCAGGTCGGCGCCCTCCTCGAGGCCTCCGAAGAGATGGGTCACTCCATGCTCGACCTGGCCTTCTCGTGGCTCTTGGCCCACCCGCAGGTTGCCTCAGTCATCGCTGGCGCTTCGAACCCCAGTCAGATTGCCGCGAACGCTGCCGCCGTGCACGAACTGTCGGACGCGCAGTTGGCGACGTTGAACCTGGTGACCAGCGACGCCGACTAAGGCGACGGATTCAAGACGACGTGCGTGGTTAGTTGGCCTTGACGGCCGCAACCAGCTTGGTCACGGTGTCCTTGGCGTCACCAAACACCAACGTGGTCTTGGGGTTATAGAGCAGTTCGTTTTCGATACCGGCAAAGCCTGGTCGCATCGAACGCTTTAAGAAGATCACGTTTTCAGCGGCGTCGGCGTGAATAATCGGCATGCCGTAGATCGGTGAACTCTTGTCGTCGGCGGCCGCCGGGTTTACGGTGTCGTTGGCACCCACGACGAGTGCCACGTCACAGGTCTGCAGTTCCGAGTTGGCTTCGTCAAGCTCCTTGAGCTGTTCGTAGGGAACGTTGGCCTCGGCGAGCAGGACGTTCATGTGTCCCGGCATACGACCGGCAACCGGGTGGATGGCGTAAAAGACTTCAATGCCCTTGGCCTCGAGCTCCTCCGCCAGTTCACGCAAGACGTGCTGGGCCTGCGCCACGGCCAGACCGTAGCCCGGGATGATGGCCACGCGTGAGGCGAGGCTCAGCAACACACCCGCGTCCTCGGGGCTGCCCGAGCGCACGGGTCGCTGTTCGCCGGCCGCACCGGCACCGGCCGAGGTGGCCGACCCGAAGGCTGAGAACAACACGTTGCCCAGTGAACGGCCCATGGCCTTGGACATCAAGCGAGTGAGCAATATGCCCGACGCACCCACCAGGGTGCCGGCGATAATCAAGAGGTTGTTGCCCAGGGTGAAACCCGAAGCGGCAACGGCCAGACCGGTGAAGGAGTTGAGCAGCGAGATCAACACCGGCACGTCGGCGCCACCGATGGGGAGCACCAACGCCACGCCAAGCACAAAGCTCAGCGCCAACAGGACCCAGAGCAATGAGGTGGTACCGCTCACCAAGATGGCGACGATGAGAGCGAGTCCACCGAGGCCGAAGAGGCCATTGAGGATCTGCTGACCGGGGTAAGTGACGGGGCGACCCGTCATGAGTTCTTGCAGCTTGGCGTATGCGACCGCCGAGCCGGAAAACGACACCGTACCGATCAATACCCCCAGCAGTACTTCAAGCGTGACGTAGGTGGCGGGGTGCGAGTTGTGAATGTGGCTGAACTCGGTGATGGAGACGAGTGCAGCGGCACCACCACCCACACCATTGAAAATGGCCACTAATTGCGGCATGGCCGTCATGCGAACGAATCGGGCCGCCGGAACCGCAATGATGAGTCCAATCACCATGGCTAGGACAATGAGTCCGACGTGACGCAACGCGTGCCCATCGACGCGCGTGAAGAACGTGGCACCAATGGCCACGATCATGCCTACGGCCGCAACGAAGTTACCGAGGCGGGCGCGCTTGGGTGAACCGAGCGCCTTTAGGGCCACGATGAAGGTCGTCGCCGAGAAGAGGTACAGCAAGTCAATAAGTGTGGCGCGGCTCACTGGGAGACCTCATCCTTCTTCACGGCCTTGGCCTTGGGCTTAAACATCTCCAACATGCGGTCCGTGACGACGAAGCCGCCAACGACGTTGAGGGTGGCGAGAATCACGGCCACGAAACCGAGCACCTCTTCAAGGTTGGTGGTGGCGGAGCCGAGCACCAGCATGGCCCCGACCAAGATCACGCCGTGGATGGCGTTAGACCCACTCATCAGCGGCGTGTGCAAAATGGCCGGGACCTTGGCGATGATTTCGATGCCGACGAAGATGCTCAGCATCAATACCGTGGCGTACTGCAGCAGCTGGTTAACCATTAGTTCTCTTCCTTTACGTCAGTGACGAGGGTGGTGACAGCAACGCCGAGCTTCTCGGCGGTGGGGGCGTGCGTAATGCCGCCGTTGTGGGCGACGGTGACGCCGCGCACCACTTCGTCGTTCCAGTCGGGAGCCAGTGTGCCGCTACCGAAGAGGCCAAGGAGCTTGACGACGTTGTTGGCGTACATAAACGAGGCGGAGGCACCCATCTCGGCGGGGGGATTTGTCAAGCCCACCACGCGAACCCCCTGGTGCTCCACCACCTCACCAGCCTTGGTGAGTTCACAGTTGCCGCCACCGTCAGCGGCCATGTCAATGACGATGGCCCCTTCGCTCATGGCCTCGACCATCGCTTGGGTGAGGAGAATTGGCGCCTTGCGACCGGGTACGGCCGCCGTGGTGATCACAATGTCGGCGTTGGCAACTTCGGACAACAGGGCCGCCTGCTGCTGCGCACGCTCATCATCGGTGAGCTCGCGGGCGTAGCCACCAGCAGCGTCGGCCGTCACCCCGAGGGTAACAAAGACGGCGCCAGCGGACTCCGCCTCTTCCTTGGCCGCGGTGCGCACGTCGTAGGCGCGGACCTTGGCGCCGAGGCGCTTCGAGGTGGCGATGGCCTGCAGGCCAGCCACACCGACACCCATAACGAGAACCTTGGCGGGGCGAATAGTGCCCGCCGCCGTGGTCAAGAGGGGGTAGAAACGGTCAAAGTACGTCGCACCCGCCAGGGCGGCGCGGTATCCCGACACGGTGGCCTGTGAGGAGAGCGCGTCCATGTACTGGGCGCGCGAGATGCGTGGCAGCAGGTCGAACGAGCAGGTGGTGATGCGTCGAGCATTCATCGCCGTCACGATGTCGCTCGCCAGCAGGGGCGAGAGAAATGACAGGTGAAGCGAGCCTTCCGACAGCAGCGCCACTTCATCGAGCGTGGGCGGATTCACACGAACGGTGACGTCGCCGGCGGGCTGATCGACAATGGTGGCACCGGCGGCGACATAGAGGTCATCGCCAAAGTGGGCCGCCGCGCCAGCGCCACGCTGCACGTCGACGCTCCAGCCATCTTTGATGAGGAGCTTTACCGCATCGGGGGTTAAGGCCACGCGAGTTTCGCCGAGGCGAGACTCCTTACAAAGGGCAATCTTCATTATGTAAGTTAATCAGAAAAAGCCGATATTTTTGGGTTCTTCCGAGAGGGTTCGCTTGCGCCCTTGTGCAGATGCGCACTAGAAAATGACCATGCAGATCGTCCGTGTGAATGTCGCGTCACCGGTAGGCGAGTGGGGCATCGAGGGAACAGTGCACGGCGTCACCATGGTGCGCATGCCGCATCAGTCGGCGCCACCGACCGATGGACCCGTGCCACGTGCGGTGAGCGCTGCTGCCCGCCAACTCGCCCAGTACTTTGCCGGCAAGCGCACCGCGTTTGACGTTCACTTCGCCGACGTCGCGGCCACCGCATTTCAGCTGGACTGCTGGGAAGCGCTGCGCGATATTCCGTTTGGTCACGTTGCTACCTACGCCGACATTGGTGCCGCTATTGGTCGGCCCTTGGCCGCTCGTGCGGTGGGGAACGCGAACCACGCCAACCCCTGGCCGATTTTGGTCCCGTGCCACCGGGTGGTGGCGTCGACCGGACTCGGTGGGTACGGCGGCGGTCTCGACGTCAAGCGCTACTTACTCGCGCTCGAAGGTGTGACCTACGCCAAGTAGAGCTTGCCGTTGCGTTCCTGGATAGCGATAGCGGTCAGGCCGTGAGGTGCGGGGCCATTTAAGACGTCGCCATTGGTGAGCTGGAACTGCGAGCCGTGGCAGGGGCAGACCATGTACGGCGACCCCGGCTGCCAGCCGACGGTGCACCCGGCGTGGGGGCACACGGTGTCATAGGCCACCCAGTCGTTCGTGCCGCGGTGAATAATAATTCCCGGGTCGCCAGTCGTAGGGTTGGTAAAGACGGCGCTGGAGCCGACGGGAATGCCACTGGCGTCGCCAAGCAGATTGCTGGAGCCACTGCCGGTAGTGCCCGTTGGGCCGGCTGTTGTTGTCGTGGTGGTCGAGGGGCTCGACGCCGCATTGCCAATCATCTTGCCGACTGCGGCCACGCCACCACCCAAAATCACCGCAGCCGCACTCAAGCCAGCGGCCGTGGCACCGGTGACAACGACGCGCCGGCGCTCAATCGAGACGGAGGTGACACTCGCGGCTGCGCGATCGCGGAGTACGGGGCAACCCTGCGAACCACACGCTGCCCCCGACTGCGCACGGCACGTGTGATTGGACTCGACGTACTTGCCGCAGAGGCTGCGTATGGTGGCGAAATCGACGGCGACAACGTCGTCGGGTGCGACGGACTCCTTGGCGCGCACCACCCGAGAGATGTAGCCGTCCAGGGAGAGCTGGCGCCCTCCGGGCGCCAGGGCGAGCGGCAACCAGGCGAAGAAGAAGACGATGTCGGCTCCAACGAAGTAGGGCGACGAGTGAAAGCTGATGGCCAAGAAGAGATTGAAGGACAAGACCGCCCCACCGATGGCGGCTGTCCGAGATAAGAAGCCCAACAAGGTGCCCAAGCCAATGGCGATTTCGGCGAACGCGATGATCCATCCGATGGTGCCGGCGTAGGGGAGCATGGCGTGCAAGAGGCCGTGGATTGGGCTTTGGCGTGCCGCGCCGGCCAGCTGGTTCTGAATCGAAATGGGGGATGACGCAAGGAAGAAATTGGGATTGGCTACTTTTTGCAGACCGGCGTACAAGAACGTGAAGCCGAGAAAGAAGCGCAAGGGGAGCAGCGCCCACTCGGCCAGCGCCGTCGCCTTTGGCGGTGGAGAAAACGACGGTGCGGCGATTTTCAGTGCGTTCTGGGTCTTTTGCTGGGCCATGGGGCAATACTACGGACGTCGTCGGTGGTCAAATGTGAATAGTTCGGAAGTTTTCGGCGCTGTCGGCCATGATGGAGGAGTGAGTGCCACCATCATTTCCTCCCTCGTCTCCTTACTGCACCACTTGTCGCCGGCCCTGGTCTACACGGTGGTGGCACTACTGGTCTTTGGTGAGGCCGCCATTTTGGTCGGCTTCGTCCTACCCGGCGAAACCACCGTGTTGGTGGCCGGTGTCATCGCTTCCCAGGGCAGCATCAACATTGTCGCCCTCTGCGTCCTGGTCGTTCTGGCAGCAATTGTTGGTGACAGCGTGGGATACCTGATTGGTCGCGAGTTTGGTGTCCGCTTGCTCGACTTGAAGCCGCTGCAGCGTCACCGCGACGAGATTGATCGCGCACTTACGCAACTCGAGCGCCGTGGTCCCCACTACGTCTTCATTGGTCGGTTCACCGCCTTCCTCCGTGCGGTGATGCCTGGACTCGCGGGGATCAGTCGACTCCACTACCGACGCTTCTTCATTGCGAACGCGTTGGGGGCATTGGTGTGGGGCATTGGCTGCTGCCTTGCCGGCTACGCGGCGGGATCGCAGCTGGGACTCGTTGAGAAATACATCGGCTACTTCTCGTGGGGTCTGCTCGTCATCATTGTGGGCATTGTGGCCACGGTGGTCATCCGCCACCGTCGCCGCCTTCGCTTAGTCGACTAACACCCAGTCATCACCAGCGCGCCGAAGCAAGGGGTGCGGCTGGCTGAGTGGGCCGCGACCGGCGACGAGTGCCCGCGTGGTGGCGAACGTTTCTCCCCACGGACGTAGGTAGCCCCGCTGGGCGGCCTCATCGAGGACTGCGGACAAATTGTCTTTGGCCACGCGTGCGTCTTCGTGCGCCCCGCTGCGCCACGGTGGACCGCTGCGGTGAAGAAACCCGGGAAGAAGTTCATCGGGGCTCGGCACCGCCACGATGGCGTCGGCGTGCGAGAACGCATCGTGGACTCGGGAAAGAAAGCGCAGGGTCACAGGCGTTGTCCAAGGCCAGACCCAAGGTTCAAGTCCGAGCCAGGCCGGCCAGGCGCCGTCTCCGGTGCCAATACCAACGCGAAGTCCGCAGCGTTGCGCTTCAGAAATGACGGACTGGTAGCGCGCAAAGGCCTCGTCGTCGAAAGAGCCCTCGCGGGGCTCTAATCGGGCCCACGAGAGATTCAGTTGGACGTGACGCACGCCGTGGTCGTTGGCGGACTGCAAGAGACGCTCATAGCCCGCCCACAGTGAGAGCGCATCGCCCGGTGCGGGGTAGTGACCCAACGCAATCATGGGATTGAAGCAGGTGGCGGGCTCGTAACGCCCATCAAGCCCGCCCTCGGTGGCGTAGGCGTTGAGAGTGGCCAAGAGGGCGGCGGTAGATTCCACCGCTGCAGTTTCCCACGTGACGACCACGTGCGCCTTCAGTGATGGCTAACGTGAGTCGTGGTTGACCATTTTGAAAGGGTTTTTATGGTCCACGTGGCCTCATTAACGACAACAGTGCGCCTCAGTCTCCACGTGATTGCCGCGTGCGTGTGGCTCGGCGGACAGATCACCATGGGCGCGTTGGTGCCCGCGGCCCGCACGATCAGTCCCGAGGCACCCCGAACACTCGCCAAAGCCTTTGGCCGACTGAGCTGGCCGGCGTTCTGGATCCTCATATTTACCGGATTTTGGAACTACGCCGCAGTCCACGGCGACGTCGTTTCGTCGACGTGGAACACCGTGTTTGGTGTCAAAATGCTCTGCGTTCTGTTGGCGGGTGTCGCAAGTGCCGTTCACGTGAAGGCGCCCTCAGTTCGCCTGCGTGGTGCGTCGGCGGGTATCGCCCTCGTGAGCACGACCGCGGCGCTGGTGCTCGGCGTGGCGCTCGCGGGATAGCGCCCAGTTTCTACCATCACCCCCACTAAGGTGGGACTGGAAAAGGAGTGCTCGTGCTACTTGGTGAACTGTTGAACGGCGACCTGGTCATTGTGATCGTTGTCGTCTTGGTGTTGGGCTTTGCGGGGCCGCGTCTGGCCCGAAACTTGGGTTTGGCGAAGAAAGAGTTCGACAAGTCCGTGAAAACGAACACGCCCAAGAAGTCCGACGACGAAGTCGCCGAGCAGTAGTCCTCCGCAGCCGCCGGCCGGGTCGCTATTGACGACCGGCATAGGCACTATCAGTGGCCCAGCGGTATTTTCCAGAATGGCCGAAAACGTTTCGTGACTAGTGTTATTGACGTGCACAATCCTGCCCTGAATCCTCAGGGTGCCAAGGGTCGTCGAACTGGCTTGCGCCGTTTCGGTCGCGTCCTTGCGCTCCCCGTCGTCGCGCTCCTTCTATCCGGCTGCAACATGAACAAGCTGCCCGGCTTTGGTGTTTCCCCCGGCGACACCACCTCGTCACGATCGGTGTACCACCTGTGGCAGGGTTTCTCGATCGGCGCTGTCATCGTCGGCGCCATTGTGCTGGCCTTGATGGGCTGGAGCATCATCGCGCACCGCCGTCGCAATGACAGCATTCCCGCCCAGACGCAGTACCACTTGCCGCTGGAAGTTATCTACACGGTGATTCCAATTCTCGTGGTGTTCGGCCTCTTCGCCGCCACGCTCGTGGTCGAGAACCGCGAGGACGTCAACCCCAAGACCTCAGTAAACATTGACGTCAACGCCTTCCAGTGGGGCTGGGAGTTCCTCTACCCAGGAACGAACGCCGCTGTTGTCGGGCAGACCACGCAGTCTCCGATCATGGTGATGCCCTCAAACGAGAACGTGCACATCACGCTGACGTCAACCGACGCCATCCACGGTTTCTACGTCCACGACTTCAACTTTTCGCGTTTCGCGTTACCTGGTGTCTACAACCAGTTCACGTTCCGCGCCATTAACAACGGCACCTTCTTTGGTCAGTGCACCCAGCTGTGCGGCATGTACCACTCGATCATGTTCTTCCGCGTCAAGGTCGTGAGCCCCGCTGACTACCAGACGTGGTTGAAGACCTTTGACAACAAGAAGGACGCCATTGCCGCGAAGGCGGACATGGTGGCCTTGCAGCAGCAGCTTGCGACGGGAACTCCGTCGAAGATCTCCAACACCAAATTCGGAGGCCAATAATGACTGACGTACTGCACACCGCACCGACGACGGGCGACGACCACGGTCACGGCCACGACGAACACCATGGTCCTTCGGGCATCCTCAAGTGGTTGACCACGACGGACCACAAGATCATTGGTCTGTCCTACACCGTGACGGCCGTCGTTCTCTTCGTCATCGGTGGTCTCTTCGCTGAAATCATCCGCCTGCAGTTGGCGTCGCCAAACGGCACGCTGGTGTCGCTGGCCCAGTACAACGAGCTGTTCACCATGCACGGTTCGGTGATGATCTACCTGTTTGCCGGCCCCTTCGCCTTCGGCGCGCTGGCCAACATCATCGTGCCCATTCAAATCGGTGCCCCCGACATGGCGTTTCCTCGCTTGAACGCACTGTCGTACTGGCTGTACTTGACGGGTTCGATCACCATGCTGTCGGGCTTCTTCACCGCCGGTGGCGCGGCCAACTTCGGCTGGGTCGGGTACGCCCCGCTGTCGAACTCGCTGAACTCACCGGGTGCTGGTGCTGACCTGTGGATTGGTGGCTTGTTGCTGACCGGTTTCTCGGCCATCTTCACCGGTGTCAACTTGGTTGCGACCATCTTCTACCTGCGCGCACCGGGCATGACGATGTTCCGCATGCCAATCTTCACCTGGAACCTTTTGGTGACGGCGATTCTGATTCTGCTGGCCTTCCCCGTTCTGACGGCCGGCCTCATCATGCTCTACGCCGACCGCCACTTCGGTACGCACATCTTCTCCAATAGTGGGGGAGGTGTGCCCGTGCTGTGGCAGCACATCTTCTGGTTCTGGGGTCACCCCGAGGTGTACATCCTTGCCCTGCCCTTCTTCGGCATGGTGACGGAAGTCATCGCCGTCTTCTCCAAGAAGCCCGTCTTCGGTTACAAGGGCATGATCTTCGCGACCTTGACGATTGCGGCACTGTCGCTGGGCGTGTGGGCGCACCACATGTTCACCACCGGTGTCGTGTTGCTGCCCTTCTTCTCAATCATGAGTCTGCTGATTGCCGTGCCAACCGGTATCAAGATGTTCAACTGGATTGGATCGATGTGGCGAGGCCAGGTTTGGTTCTCGGCCGCCATGCTCATGTCGATCGGGTTCTTGTTCACCTTCCTCATTGGTGGTTTGACCGGTATCTACCTGGCTAGTCCGCCACTGGACTTCATGACCCACGACACCTACTTCGTCGTGGCCCACTTCCACTCCGTGGTGATGGCCCTGGTCTTCGGCGCCATGGCCGGTCTCTACTACTGGGGTCCAAAGTTCACGGGCTACCTGCTGCACGAAGGCATCGGTAAGGCTCAGTTCTGGTTCCTGTTCATTGGTACCCAGGTCTTCACCTTCCCGCAGTACCTCCTCGGCCTCTACGGCATGCCACGTCGCATGGCGGTGTACCCGCACGACCCCCAGTGGCAGCACCTCAACGAGCTCTCAACATTGGGTGCCCTGCTGATTGGTGTCTCGACCATCTTGTTCGTGGTCAACATTGGCTACTCGTGGAAGAAGTACCCCGCGGGTGACAACCCATGGGACGCACAGACGCTGGAGTGGTTCACCACCTCGCCACCCCCACACCACAACTTCTACCGCTTGCCACAGATCCGCTCCGAGCGTCCGACGTGGGACTACAACCACCCAGACCACCCATCGCTGGCCCACGGCGCTCACGAGGAGACCCACGCATGAAAGTAGAAGCAAAGATGCTGCTCGTCCTCGGGCTCTTTTTCGGCCTGATGTGTGCGGTGTATTGGAACTGGAGCCTCGAAAACGCCGGTGGCGTCATGATGTTCGCGGGCATGCTGCTGTGCTTCCTGCCAGGTAGTTACTACTACTGGTGGAGCCGCCGTATGAAGGAGCGTCCCGAGGACAAGAAGGACGTCACGCAGGCCGAAGGAGCTGGCTTTGTCGGCACCTTCCCGGGTTCGTCAATCTTTCCCTTCGTCCTAGGCATGGGCGCCTTCTCTGTCGTCTTGTCGCTGGTGTTCGGTATCTGGCTGTTGATCCCTGGTTTGGGATTGGCCGCTTGGGCCTTTATTGGCGGTACCTCCGAGGGTCGTCGCGGCGGTTCGCACTAAGTCGTCGTAACAAATGAAGTACCTCACGGGTGCTTGGGCTCCCGTGAACGGGTTTTAAGATAAGCGAGGTTTCGCGGGCAGAGTTCGCGGACACGTGTGAGGAGTCAGTTGTGTCAACTACGGAAACCAAAACGGATGTGGTGCTTGGCGGCACGCGGGGAGGCCCTGATGTTGCCACCCTTCGCCAAGACCGCTGGTGGCTGCAGCCAGTCATCACCGTCTCGATTCTGACGGCGTTTGTTATCTACTCGAGCTGGTCGGCCTTTAACCCGCACGACTACTTCGTGGGCCACGACAACCTGATTAGCCCCTTCTACTCACCGTGCTTGGCCACCTCGTGCAAGGCGGCCACCTTTGGCGTCTTTCACTTCAGCTGGTGGTCGTTGTCACCGGCCTTCTTGATCTTGCTGTTCCCCTTAGGGTTCCGCTTGACCTGCTACTACTACCGTCGCAGTTACTACCGCGCCTTCTGGTGGTCACCTCCCGCTTGTGCCGTGTCGGACAAGCACGAGTCGTACTCCGGTGAGACGCGATTCCCGCTGGTCATGCAGAATGCCCACCGCTACTTCTTCTACTTCGGTCTCGTCTTCAACGCCCTGTTGACCTACGACGCGATCCAGGCCTTCCAGCAGAACGGTCACTTTGGCGTGACGGTGGGCACCCTGGTGTTGACGACCAACGCCACCTTGCTGTGGCTGTACTCCCTGTCGTGCCACGCTTGCCGCCACCTGTGCGGCGGACAGGTCAAGAGCTTCAAGCAGCACCCGATTCGCTACCGCTTCTGGAAGTTCGTGACGCCGCTGAACGCCAAGCACATGAACTTCGCCTGGTCCTCGCTGATCTTTGTCGCCCTGACGGACGTCTACGTCCGCCTGGTCGCCTCCGGCGCCATTACTAACTTCCGCCTCTTCTAAGGACAACTTGTGACGTACGAACACCACGACTACGACGTATTGATTATCGGTGCCGGTGGCGCCGGTCTGCGTGCCGCCATCGAAGCCAAGCAGCAGGGCCTCTCGGTGGCCCTGGTCACGAAGTCACTGCTGGGCAAGGCCCACACCGTGATGGCCGAAGGTGGCATGGCCGCCGCACTCGGCAACGTCTACGAAGAAGACAACTGGAAGGTCCACTTCCGCGACACCATGCGCGGCGGTAAGTACCTCAACAACTACCGCATGGCCGAGCTCCACGCCAAGGAAGCACCCGACCGCGTGCTCGAGCTCGAGCAGTGGGGCGCCCTCTTTGACCGCACCAAGGACGGCAAGATTCTGCAGCGTGACTTCGGTGGCCACCGCTACGCCCGTTTGGCGCACGTCGGTGACCGTACCGGTCTCGAACTGATCCGCACCCTCCAGCAGAAGGTCGTGTCCATGGGCACCGACGTCTTCATGGAGTGCAAGGTCCTCAAGCTGGTGCACGACGACGACGGTCGCGTGGCCGGTGCCATCGCCTATCGACGCCCCACGGGTGAGTTCGTCACCTTCGGCGCCAAGGCCGTCATCTTGGCCACGGGTGGTTCCGGTAAGTCGTGGAAGTTCACCTCAAACTCATGGGAAGGCACCGGTGACGGTCACGCCATGGCTCTGTGGGCCGGGGCTGAACTGATCGACATGGAGTGCATCCAGTTCCACCCGACCGGCATGGTCTGGCCGCTGTCGGTGCGTGGTCTGCTGGTGACCGAAGGTGTTCGTGGTGACGGTGGTGTCCTGCGCAACTCCGAGGGCAAGCGATTCATGTTCGACTACGTCGCCCCAATGTTCCGCGCCGAAACGGCCGAAACCGAAGAAGAGGCCGACAAGTGGTACGACGACCACACCGCTGGTCGCCGTCCGCCAGAACTGCTGCCTCGCGACGAAGTGGCTCGCGCCATTAACGCTGAGGTGAAGGCCGGTCGTGGTAGCCCCCACGGTGGTGTCTACCTCGACATCGGTTCGCGTCGCTCGGCTGAATTCATTCGCCGTCGCCTGCCTTCGATGTACCACCAGTTCATGGAACTCGCCGGGGTGGACATCACCAAGGAAGCCATGGAAATTGGACCGACCAACCACTACATCATGGGTGGCGTGAAGGTCGACGCCGAAACGGCCGCCACCAGCGTGCCCGGACTCTTCGCCGCCGGTGAAGTGGCCGGTGGTATGCACGGTGCGAACCGCCTCGGTGGTAACTCCCTGTCGGACTTGATCGTCTTCGGTCGTCGCGCCGGTATGGGCGCCGTTGAGTACATTCAGGGTGGCGGCAAGGCCGGCGCCATGCGTCAAGACGAGGTCGAGGCAGCCGTCGCTGAAGCTCTGGCGCCCTTTGAGGCTGCCGAGGGTGAGAACCCCTATGACATCCAGCGCGACCTCCAGGAGATGATGCAGGCCAACGTCGGCATTATCCGCACGGAGTCCGAACTGGTCGACGCCATTGCCCAGCTCGAAGTCTTCACCGAGCGTGTGAAGAACATCAAGGTCAAGGGTGGCCGCGCTTACAACCCCGGTTGGAACCTCGCCACTGACTTGCCCGCCATGTTGACCGTGTCGAAGTGTGTCGCCCTTGGTGCACACTTGCGCAAGGAGTCACGTGGTGGCCACACCCGTGAGGACTATCCCGCCGCCAGCCCCGAGTTCGCGAAGTTCAACTTGGCGCACTCGACCGATGGTGGCAACTGGGACAGCCCGATCGTGACCAACGAATCACCGCTGCTCCCCATCCCTGAAGAACTCCAGGCCCTTCTCGAGGAGGCAAAGTAATGACTGACGTAACCCTACGAGTCTGGCGCGGTGACGCCAGTGGCGGTGAGTTCGAGAACTACACCACCACGCAAAACGAGGGTGAAGTCGTCCTCGACATCATCCACCGTATTCAGGCCACCGAGGCCCCCGACCTGGCCTGCCGTTGGAACTGCAAGGCCGGTAAGTGTGGATCATGCGCGGCCGAAATTAACGGCAAGCCACGTCTGATGTGCATGACGCGCATGGACCAGCTGCCCGAGGGTCCCGTGACCGTGACGCCCATGAAGACGTTCCCGATCATTCGTGACCTGGTGACCGACGTTTCCTTCAACTACGCCATGGCTGAGAAGGTGCCCGCATTGTTGCCACCACCCATGCCCGAGGGTGGCTACCGCATGTACCAAGAGGACGTGCAGCGCGGTCAGGAGTTCCGCAAGTGCATCGAGTGCTTCATGTGCCAGGACGTCTGCCACGTAATTCGTGACCACGAGGACAACAAGGCGCACTACGCCGGACCACGTTTCTTCATTCGGTACGCCGAGTTGGAAATGCACCCCCTCGACACCAACGACCGTCGTGACCTCATTCGTGAAGACATGGGTCTGGGCTACTGCAACATCACCAAGTGCTGCACCGAGGTCTGCCCTGAGGGTATCCACATCACCGACAACGCGATCATCCCGTTGAAGGAACGTGTGGTGGACGCCCACTACGACCCCGTGGCCTGGCTGGGACGCAAGATTCGTCGCAAGACGAAGGTGTCCGCCGCCGACGCTGCGGTGCAGCCCGCGCCATAGTGAGCGCCGCGTTCCTCTCCGAGGAGTGGTTCGCGGAGGTCAACGCCCGATTGGTAGCGGCTGGGTCGAGTGACGCCGCCGCCAATGATCAGAGCGTTGTGCTTGAGTTTTCCGCTGCGCCCGCCGGAGCGGTGCACGCCCTGACACTCAGTGTTGGGCCCTCCGGGGCACGCATTGTGGCGGGCGACAGCCTTCTGGCCGACACCATTATTCGTCTCAGTTATGACGATGCCCTCGCGCTGAGCGGGGGAGCACTCGACAGTGCTGCCGCCTTGCGCGAGGGCCGCATCAAGGTGCGAGGCGAGATTGCCTCACTGCTTGGACTGACCGGATTTCTTCAGTCCGTGTTTGGCGCCACGAACTAGTTCTTCTCGTTGAGGCGCTGCTCGGCGTCCTTTTCGCCTTCGAAGAAGTCCACCGGCAAGCGTGCTTCGCCACGCATCATCTTGCCCTTTTCGCGGATCATCGAGCGCGACATTGAACGGAAGGCCAGCTCGACACCCTCGGCGCTCGCTTCAAAGTTCTGGACCGAGCGGCCGTCAAAACCGGCGCGTCCACCTGCGGCGTAGGAGTCCTGGTTCGCTCCGAGGTAGACGAAGGTCCAGCCGAGCTCTTCGCGCTTCTTGACGATCTCAAAGATCTTGGCGCGGTTGTACTCGTGACTGGCGTTTTCTTCGCCGTCGGTGAAGACGACAAAAATGACCTCTTCGGCGTAGTCATTGCCTTCGGCGCGAATTGTGGCCTCGAGGAGGAGTTGCCCCATGGCGTCGTAGAGCGGGGTCATTCCACGCGGACGGTAGGTGTCCGTGGTGAGTGGCGCGATCTCCCTGACGTCGACGGCATTGGCGACGACCAGCTGTGGCTCCTGCGTGTCGAACTGTACGACGGTCATCAACGTGGTGATGCCGGGCGTGATCTGCTCGCGGCAGAAGTTGTTGAAGCCGCCGATGACGTCGTGGCGGAGGCTTTCCATCGAGCCTGATGCGTCAAGCAGGAAGTAAACGTGAACGGTCTTTGGGGTGGTGGTCATTGGGTGGGTCCCTTCTTCTTTGGTGCTGCACGGAGTCCTCGTTCGAGGACGATTCGGATTGTGTCGCTCATGGTGAATCCTTCAGCGTTGCCAGCTGCGGCAAGGCGCTCAAGCAGGTCCTCGGGCAGACGAACACTGATGAGTTGACTGGTTTTGTTCTTTGACACTCTGTTGCTGGAAATGAATCGCTGTGATGGTGACATATCTTTCATATGACAAATGTAATACATATGTGTGACACATACAATACGTTTTCCACATCTCCACTATGACCGGCCCCTGTGACATGAGCACCGAGGGGCTAGGGTGAGGTACCGCGTACGAACGTTGTGCCCTTTGATACGGGTGTGGCCACTTGGGTGCCGGTGATCGCGATCCGCCGGATTGCACAACAAAGGAGCCGCCATGGCCGAGAAGTCACCCAATCAGCGCAACGTGAAAAAAGTCGGAAAGTCGCTCAAAGAGAAGCGCAACGAAAAGAACGTCAAAAAGGTCACAAAAAGCGGAATTCTCGACCCCAAGAAGTAGCCCGGCACCTTCCGGTGGACGCACAAAAGAGCACCCTAGACTGTTTTTATGACTACGCCAGCGTCGACGTCACTTCTGTCCACCACCGAGCTTCTCCCGCTGCTCGACAGCCCGGATGTCCCCTTTTTGCTTGACGTTCGCGAACCTGATGAGGTGGCCGATTGGGCCATCCCCGGCGTCGTCAATATGCCACTGGGCACCCTGAACGACCACATTGGCGACGTGCCGCTGGATCGAGACATTGTGGTGATCTGCGCCAAGGGCATGCGCGCGGCGCAGGGCGCCGCAATTCTGGCCGAACACGGCGTGTCGTCGCGCGTTCTTGATGGCGGTATGGGGGCGTGGGCCTCGACGTATGACACGGTACGCCAGGACATTGGCGGCGCC